>JRYH01000585.1_pt1 | contig 125227 bp, 104 predicted proteins | sample 235351 | NCBI WGS metagenome assembly JRYH01 (sample SAMN03074221, study PRJNA261480) | activated sludge metagenome | biome: Wastewater Treatment Plant; feature: Wastewater; material: Activated sludge; isolation source: activated biomass of a wastewater treatment plant treating wastewater... ... | reverse complement strand
AGCTCGGAAAAGGCTCTAGAGCGCGTGTGCGTTCACGCCGCACAATCCGATTCCAATAAGAGTGAACGCGCTCTAGCGCCGCCGACTGCCCTGCCCGAGACATAAGGACTTGTTTATATCTTATTGCGGCATGTGCCTCACGAAGCTATAGGAAGGGCGACTTTGCGCTGAGAGGCCGCTGCCCCGGAAAACGCTCGCAAAAAAAGGATTCCCATGACTGCCACCACGGATTACGTCGTCAAGGACATCTCCCTCGCCGACTTCGGCCGCAAGGAAATCGATCTCGCGGAAACGGAGATGCCGGGCCTGATGGCCATCCGCGCCGAATACGGGCCGAGCCAGCCGCTCAAGGGCGCCCGCATCGCCGGGTCGCTTCACATGACGATCCAGACCGCGGTGCTGATCGAGACGCTCAAGGCTCTCGGCGCTGACGTGCGCTGGGTGTCCTGCAATATTTTCTCCACGCAGGATCACGCCGCCGCGGCCATCGCCGCCGCCGGCATCCCGGTGTTCGCCTACAAAGGCGAGACCCTGACCGAGTACTGGGACTTCACCGCGCGCCTCTTCGACTGGCATGGCGGCGGCTACCCGAACATGATCCTCGATGACGGCGGCGATGCCACCATGCTCGTCCATCACGGTCTCAGGGCGGAGGAGGGCGACGCGGCGTTCCTCGACAAGCCCGAGTCCGAGGAGGAGGAGATCTTCTTTGCGCTCATCAAGCGCCTTCTGAAGGAGAAGCCCAAAGGCTGGTTCGCCGAGGTCGCCAAGTCGATCCGCGGCGTCTCCGAGGAGACGACCACCGGCGTCCATCGTCTTTACAAGCTCGCCGAGCAGGGCAAGCTTCTCTTTCCGGCCATCAACGTCAACGACAGCGTCACCAAGTCGAAGTTCGACAATCTCTACGGCTGCCGCGAAAGCCTGGTCGATGCCATCCGCCGCGGCACCGACGTCATGCTGGCTGGCAAGGTGGCGTTCGTCGCCGGCTTTGGTGACGTCGGCAAGGGCTCGGCCGCATCTCTGCGCCAAGCCGGCGCCCGCGTCATCGTCTCCGAGGTCGATCCGATCTGCGCCCTGCAGGCTTCGATGGAAGGCTATGAGGTCACGACGATCGAGAACGTCTTCGACCGCGCCGACATTTACGTCACTGCTACCGGCAACCGCGACATCATCACGACCGAGCACATGCGGCAGATGAAGGATCGCGCCATCGTCTGCAACATCGGCCACTTCGACAACGAGATCCAGGTCGCGGGTCTCAAGAACTTCAAGTGGACCAACATCAAACCGCAGGTGGACGAGATCGAATTCCCGTCGGGCAACCGCATCATTCTGCTGTCGGAAGGCCGCCTCGTGAACCTCGGCAATGCCATGGGCCACCCGTCGTTCGTGATGTCTTCCTCGTTTGCGAATCAAACGCTGGCCCAGGTCGACCTTTGGACCAACCCCGGCAAGTACGAGAAGAAAGTCTACACGCTGCCGAAGGTGTTGGACGAGAAGGTGGCGGCCCTGCATCTCGAGAAGCTCGGCGTCAAGCTCACCAAGCTGCGTCCCGATCAGGCGGATTACATCGGCGTTCCGGTGGAAGGCCCATACAAGCCGGACCACTATCGTTATTGATGCTGCGTGCGGAAGGGTATCCGTTCCGTCCGCACCGGCATTCCACGATCCAAGACGCCCGGCTCCCGTCCGAAACGGGGGCCGGGCGTCTTGCATTTTCGCGTTTGAGCAAAAAGGTATTTTGGCTGTCCCTCGCACGCACTGGTGCGGGCCCGCGAAGCTCCCCATAATTCGTCACCGATTCGCATGTCCGGTGCCGGGCGCCTTCGCGCCTGTCCGGACCGAACCCCGAGATCGATGGCAATCAGGAGCCCTATGCCGGATCGGCAAAATACACGTGTCGAACTGGCCATGCTGGCGTTGGCGAGCCTCGCCTGCGTTACCGTCTTGACCGCGACATTCGCCTCCGGCCGCCGGATGCTCGAGGAGGGCGGCCTCCCGGGCGGCACGTGGATCCTGGCCGGCCTCGTTGCGGCGGCCGGGGCCGGTGCCGTCTACCTGCTCTATCAGGCGATCACGGCCATGCGCCGCCAGACGCGCCGCGCACAGGACGAGGCGCGCGAGCTGCGACGCGCCCTCGCCGCCGCCGAATCGCTCATCAAGGCGGAGCCGCAGGTCCTGATGCACTGGGAACAGGGCCGCGGCTTCTCGGTCGTCACCAGCACACTTGCGGGCGTGCCGGGCCTGCCGAGCAACACGGGCGAGCTCGTGCGCTTCAATTTGTGGCTGGATCAAAAGAGCAACGCGGCCTTGCGCGGAGCACTGGATGGTCTTCTGGCCCAGGGCCGCGCCTTCAACCTCATCCTCAAGACCGCCGCCGGCGGCCACGTGGAAGCCGATGGCCGCGCCGCGGGCGGACGCGCCGTTCTGCGGTTCCGCGATGTCGCCGGCTATCGGCGCGATCTTTCGGTGATCCTCGACCAGCACATGCGGCTAGCCCGCGACGTGCGCTCGAGCCGCGCGCTGTTGAGCGCTCTGCCCCATCCGGCCTGGCTCTCGGACGTGAGCGGCCGCCTCACGTGGGTCAACAGCGCCTACGTCAAGGCCGTGGACGCCGAAAGCGAGGCCGAGGTCGTCGAGGGACAGATCCAGCTTCTCGAGTCCCGCCAGCGCAAGCACATTGCGCCCGTTCTCAAGACCGGCGAGACGTTCAAGGAGCGCCTGCCTCTCGTCGTCGGCTCCGAGCGCAAGACTCACGAGGTGACCGTGCTTCCGCTTGGCGACGCGGTGGCTGCAGCCGCCATCGACGTTGCGGATCTCGAATCCGCCAAGGGCGAGCTCGACCGTCAAATCGCCGCTTACGATCGTACGCTGGACCGCGTCGCCACGGCGGTCGCGATCTTCAACGCCGACCAGAAGCTCACCTTCTTCAACGCCGCCTACCAGAAGCTCTGGCAGCTCGACGCCGACTGGCTCGCGACAGGACCGAGCGACGGCGCCGTGCTCGATCGCCTGCGCGAGCTCGGACGCCTGCCGGAGGTCGTGAACTACCGCGAATGGAAGGCGAAGATTTTGACATGCTACCGGGAAGCCGATGAGCATGAGGACTGGTGGCATCTCTCCGACGGCCGGGACCTGCACGTCATGGCCGCGCAGCGCCCCGACGGCGGCGTTACCTATCTCTACAAGGACGAGACGGAGCGCCTGGCGCTCGAGAGCCGTTACAATGCGCTGATCAGCGTCCAGACGGAAACGCTGAACAGCCTCAAGGAAGGCGTCGCCGTGTTCGGAACCGACGGCCGCCTCAAGCTGCACAACGCCGCCTTCGCCGCCATCTGGAAGCTCTCCCGCCAGCAGCTCGCCGAAAGCCCGCACGTCGACGAGTTCATTCGCGTCACGCAGGTTCTCTACGGTGAGATGAGCACGTGGCGCGAGATCAGCCGCTCGGTCACCTCGTTCGAGGATCGGGAGCCTCTCGAAGGCCAGATGATACGCCCCGACAGCAGCGTCATCGATTACGCGGTGACGCCGCTTCCCGACGGAGGCACGCTCTTGACCTTCGTCGACGTGACCGATTCGAAGCGCTACGAGCGCGCGCTGATCGAGCGCAACGAAGCGCTGGTCACGGCCGACAGGCTGAAGAACCAGTTCATCAGCCACATTTCGTATGAGCTGCGCACGCCGCTCACCAACATCATCGGCTTCAGCGAGCTGCTTTCCAACCCGATCTTCGGTGAGCTCACTCAGCGCCAGCGCGAATACCTCGACGACATCTCCTTCTCGTCGAAGACCCTTCTCGCCATCATCGACGACATTCTGGATCTCTCGGCCATCGATGCGGGAGGGCTGGAGCTCGATCTCGCGGAAATCGGCGTGCAGGCCCTCATCGACCATGCCATCCAAGGTGTGCGCGAGCGCGCGGCCCGTGCGCGGCTAACGCTCGATATCGCAGTTGCGGACGATGCGGTGAGCTTCGTCGCAGACGAGAGCCGCGTGCGCCAGGTGCTCCATAATCTTCTGTCGAATGCGGTCGGCTTCTCCAAGCCCGAGGCCGTGGTTCATCTCTCGTGCTGGCGCGAGGACGCCGCCACGGTTTTCTCGGTCGAGGATCAGGGCGTCGGCATCCCGAAGGATCAGCAGGCCCGCATTTTCGAGCGTTTCGAGAGTCAGAGTCAGGGCGGCAAGCACCGGGGCGCGGGGCTTGGCCTTTCCATCGTCAAGAGCCTTGTCGAGCTTCATGGCGGCGACATGACGCTTGAGAGCGAGCCTGGAAGAGGAACCAAGGTAACGGTACGCTTCCCCGACCGTGGCCTCGAGCAGAACCATGTCCCTTCCGCAGACAGCGATACGACAAGATTGGCACGTAACTGACGCCGACGAGGCGTCCCTGAGCCGACTGGCGGAGCGCATCGCGCTGAAGCTTGCGGCCGGCGACGTGGTGGCGCTTTCGGGCGATCTCGGCACCGGTAAGACGACGTTCGCGCGCGCTTTGATCCGCGCCGTCTTGGGCGATCCGCACGCCGAGGTTCCGAGCCCGACGTTCTCGCTCGTGCAGACTTATGTTTCGCCTCGCTTCGAGCTTGCGCATCTCGATCTCTATCGCCTCTCCGGCGACGAGGATCTGATCGAGCTCGGCTTCGACGAGCTGGTGGCGAACGGCGTTGCGATCGTGGAATGGCCGGAGCGGGCGCCGGGGCTCGTGGCCGCGAACCGCCTCGACATTCGCCTGACGCAAGGCGCACGTCCGGATCTGCGCACGCTTTCTCTCTCCGGCCACGGAACATGGGCGTCGCGTCTCTCGCGCACAGCCGCCATGGCCGATTTTCTCGACGGCCTCGAACCTTGGGGCAGGGCCGCAGCCGTTTACCTCCAAGGCGATGCCTCGCCGCGTGCCTATGCGCGCCTCACCTCTCCTCCGCTTGCCGCTAGTCCTCCTTCCTTGTGGGAGAGGCCAGGCGGGAGGAAGCCCGGAACAACGGCCGTCGAGCTTCCCATCTCCCCACAAAACGGAGGGTATGCAGCCATCCTCATGGATCAGCCGCGCCAGCCGGATGGCCCGCCGATCCGGAACGGCTTGCCCTATAGCCGCATCGCGCATCTCGCGGAGGACGTGCGCGCCTTCGTTGCCGTTGCGCAAGCGCTCGCCGGCGCGGGCCTCAGCGCGCCCGAGATTTACGCCGCCGACCTCGAACGCGGCTTTCTCATTCTCGAAGACTTCGGCGATCGCGTTTTCGGTGCTGAGATTGCAAAAGGCGCGCCGCAAGCCGAGCTGTGGCGTGCCGCGGTCGATATCCTTGTGGCGCTGTCCGCCGCTTCCGTGCCGGACGCCATCGTGCTCCCGGACGGATCGGCGCACCGCGTGCCGGACATGGATGCCGGCGTGCTGACGGTCGAGGTGGAGCTGCTCGCGGACTGGTACTGGCCCGCCGTCCATGGTGCGCCCATGCCGGCGGACGTTCGCGCCGACTTCATGGAGGCTTGGGCTCCTGTTCTTGCGCGCCTCGCCGAAGGGCCGAAGGGCTGGGTCCTGCGCGACTTCCATTCGCCGAACCTCGTCTGGCTGCCTGTCCGCGATGGCTTGCGCGGCGTCGGCCTGCTCGATTTCCAGGACGCCCTGAACGGCCCGCTGGCCTACGATCTCGCCTCGCTGCTCCAGGATGCACGCCTCGACGTTCCGCCCGCCCTCGAGGATGAGCTGCTCGCCTATTATGTCGCCGAGCGGAGTGCGGATCCGGGCTTCGATGCGGATGTGTTCCGCGCCACCTATGCGGCCGTCGGCGTGCAGCGCGCGACCAAGATTCTGGGCATTTTCGCGCGGCTCGCGGCCCGCGACGGCAAACCTACGTATTTGCGTCACATCCCGCGCCTATGGCGATATCTGGCCCGCGGGCTTGCGCATCCCGAGCTATCCGCGCTGGCCCGCTGGTTCGACCGCCATTTCCCCCCTGCGGTCCGCCTCGATCCCCCCGACATTCCACACCGCGAGAGCTTTCCTTCATGACCGCCGAGATCAAGACTGCGATGGTGCTTGCCGCCGGGCTCGGCACGCGCATGCGCCCCCTGACGGACACGATGCCGAAGCCGCTCGTGCCCTTCGCCGGGCGGCCGCTCCTTGATCACGTTCTCGATCGTCTGGCCGCCTCGGGCATCACGCGCTGCGTCGTCAACGTGCATCACTTCGCAGACCAGATCGAAGCCCATCTCGCGGCCCGCTCCGCTCCGGAGATCGTCATATCCGACGAACGCGATGCCCTGCTCGATACGGGCGGCGGTGTCGCCAAGGCGTTGCCGCTCCTCGGTCCCGGGCCGTTTCTCATCCACAATTCCGATTCGGCCTGGATGGAAGGGGTGGGCGCCAATCTCGCCCGCCTCATTGCGGCCTTCGATCCCGAGCGCATGGATAGCCTTCTGCTGCTCGCCCTTGGCTCGGCCAGCCTCGGCTACGATGGGCATGGCGATTTTCTGATGGCGCCCGATGGCGAGCTAACCCGCCGCCCCGAGCGCGACGAGGCGCCGTTTGTCTTCACCGGCGTTTCGATCGCGCACCCGCGCCTGTTCGAGGGCGCGCCGCAGGGACGCTATTCGCTTAATGTCGTGTGGGACCGCGCAATCGAGCGGCGACGCCTCTTCGGCTTGCGGCTCGACGGCACCTGGATGCACCTCGGGACGCCCCGGGCGATCGAGGAGGCGGAACAGTGGATAGCCCGCGTGGCGAGCGCCTGAGCGGCCTCTTTGGGATAGTATGCCCAGGCTCTAGAAGCTGAGCGGCAGTTATCCCGGGGGCGAAGCTCTGCAAGCATATCCGAACATCTATACGATCGCAGCCGGCCGCCCGTTTCTCGATTGCCTCGCCGCCGCGATCCTTGATGGCACGCTCCCTGGCGGCGGCGCGGGTGCGCCTGCCGCAATGGATCTCCCGCGCGTCACCCTCTACCTTCCGACGCGGCGCGCCACGCGCGCGCTGCAGGACGCCTTCCTGCGCGCCTCGGGCGGGCGCGCGCTGCTGTTGCCGCGAATCGTGCCGATCTCCGAAGGGGAGGAAGACCTCTCGCTAATCGCCGCTGCCGCGTCGGATGCCGCCGCTGCCTCGGTGGGCGCCATTCCGCCGGCTATCGGCGAGCTCGAGCGCCGCCTCGTGCTGACGAGCCTGATTCGCCGCTGGACAGAGGCCATGCAGAGCGCGCGTGCCGATGGCGCCGATGGCGATGAGCCGCTCGCGGCCGCAGGCGCTGCCACCACCGCCCAGGCCGCCATCCTCGCCAAGGAGCTGGCCGAGCTCATGGACATGGTCGAGACCGAGGAGGCGAGCCTCGACGGTCTCGCGAGCCTCGTCCCCGAAACCTTCTCCGAGCATTGGCAGAAGACGATCCGCTTCCTGGAGATCGTCACGCTTTATTGGCCCGCCTATCTCGCGGAAACAGGAACGCTGTCGGCGGCCGCGCGCCGCAACGCCGTCATTCGCGCCGAGGCGAAACGTCTTGCGGCATCTCCACCCGATGGGCCCGTCATCGTCGCCGGCGTCACGGGGTCCATTCCCGCGACCGTCGACCTGATGCGTTCCGTCGCCGGGCTCGCCAACGGTGCTATCGTGCTGCCGGGGCTCGACACGGATCTCGACGCCGAGAGCTGGCAGGCGATCACGCCCGATCATCCGGAGCATCCGCAATTCGGCCTGAAGAAGCTGCTCGATGCGCTCGGCTGTCCGCGAAGCGGCGTGCGGCCGCTTGGTGAGATGCCGTCTGCACCGGTGAAGGCGCGCACCCGCCTCATTGCGGAAGCCATGCGCCCCGCCAGCACGACGGAACGCTGGGAAAGCTTCGCCGCTGCCGCCCGCAAGGATCCGGCAGGGATCGCGCCGCAAGGCTTGAGCCTCGTCGAAGCACCGACCGCCCAGGACGAGGCGGAGGCTATTGCCCTGATCCTGCGCGAGGCGGCGGAGACGCCCGGCCGCACGGCGGCCTTGGTGTCTCCCGACCGCTTGCTGGCCCGCCGCGTGGCGGTTCGGCTCGAGGCGTGGGGGATCACGGTTGACGACTCGGCCGGCCGGCCGTTGCGCAAGACGCCGCCCGGCGCGCTCCTGGACCTCGTGATCAACGCCATCGCCACGCGCTTTGCGCCGGCGGATACCGTGGCGCTTCTCAAGCATCCTCTGGCGCGCCTCGGCCTCGATCCGTTTTCGGCCCGCCTCGGCGCGCGTGCGCTCGAGATCGTCACCTTCCGTGCGCCCTATCTTGGCGAAGGGCTCGATGGCATCGAGGCCGCCTTCGAGCGCGCCGCCGCCGACCATGCGCGTGGCCTGCGCGCGCATCCCGCCGCGCGGCGTCTCTGGGACGAGGACTGGCAGCGCGCCCGTGATTTGCTGGCGCGGCTGCGCGCGGCCTTCGCGCCATTGCTGGCGCTCTACGAGAGCGATGCGCCGGCCGCGCTCCGCGATCTCGTCGCCGCGCACTGCCACGCCGCCGAAGCCGTCGCCCGCGTGCCCGGCATGGAGCCCGCCACGGCCGATCTCTTCGCACGAGGGGAAGGCGAACCTTCAGACGATGCAGAAAGCCCGCTCTGGCAGGGCGAGGCGGGCGAGACGGCGGCGCGCTTCTTCGCAAGCCTTCTCGATGCGCGTCTGCCGTCGCTTGATCTGCCGTCCTCCGACTACGCCGATCTCTACCGTGGCCTCGCCGCCGCCGAGACGGTGCGCCCGCGCGGTCCCGTGCATCCGCGGCTGTCCATCTGGGGGCCGTTCGAAGCGCGCCTGCAGCAGACCGACATCGTCATTCTCGGCTCGCTCAACGAGGGCACGTGGCCGAAGTCCTCGGACCCCGGCGCCTGGCTCAACCGTCCGATGCGCACCGCCCTCGGTCTGCCTTCGCCCGAGGAGAAGATCGGCCAGTCCGCGCTCGACTTCGCGACGCTGCTCGCCGCGCCCGAGGTGATCCTGACGCGCGCCGAGAAGAAGGATGGGGTGCCGACGGTGCCGTCCCGTTGGCTCTTGCGCCTCCAGGCGTTGCTTGAGGGCATGGGCGCCTCTGCCGCGCTGGAGCCGAAAGAGCCCTGGCTCGCCTGGGCACGCCAGCGCGATAGGCCGGCCGAGATGCAGCGCCTTTCCGCGCCGGAGCCGCGGCCCGCCGTCGCGCAGCGCCCGCGTAAGCTCTCTGTCTCGCGCGTCGAGACCTGGATCGCCAATCCGTATGCGATTTTCGCGAGCGAGATTCTGAAGCTCACGCCGTTGCCGCCGCTCGGCGAGCCGCCTGGTCCGGCGTTGCGCGGCAGCATCATCCACGACGCGCTCTCCGAGTTCGCGAAGGCGTATCCAGCCGCGCTGCCGGATGACATCGCAGGCGAGCTGATCCGCTTCGCGCGCACCGCGCTTGAATCCTATGCCGCCCATCCGCGCATCGCCGCCTTCTGGATCCCGCGCTTCGAGCGCTTCGCCGGCTGGTTTGCCGCGACCGAGCCCGCCCGCCGCGCCGGTATCGAGACAGTGTATGCGGAGATGCGCGGTGCGCTCGTGATCGACGCGCCGGCCGGGCCCTTCCAGCTCACCGCCCGCGCCGATCGCATCGACGTCACCGAGAGCGGGCTCGTCATCTCGGATTACAAAACGGGGACGCCGCCGCCCGATTCCAAAGTGCTGGCGGGCATCAATCCGCAGCTCTCGCTCGAAGCAGCCATCGCGGCCGATGCGGTGCTGGGCTTCGAGGGCGTACCGAAGCGCCCGGTGATGGCACTGCGCTACATCCGCGCCTCGGGCGGCGAGCCACCGGGAGAGGCGCGCGACGTGAAGACGCCCGACATCACAGCCCTTGCCGCGGACGCGCGTGTCGGGCTTGAGCGCCACGTTGCCCGCTTCGACGACGAGAGAACGCCCTATCGCCCTCTGCGGCGCGCGCGGTTCGGATATGCTTTTGATGGTTACGCGCACTTGGCGCGCGTCGCCGAATGGTCGTCGGGCGCCCTCGCTGAGGAGGACGCATGACATGACGGCGATGACCGAGCTCAAATCGATCGAGATCGCGCTGGCCGAGACACGGCGGCTCCAGGCCGAGGCCGCCGATCCGGCTGCGTCCGTCTGGGTCAGCGCCAATGCCGGCACCGGCAAGACGCACGTGCTGACCATGCGCGTGCTGCACCTCCTTCTCGCCGGAACGCCGCCCGAGCGGATCCTGTGCCTCACCTACACGAAGGCCGCCGCGGCCGAGATGTCGAAGCGCGTTTTCGAAAGCCTGTCCAAATGGGTGATGCTGCCGGGAGCCGATCTCGAGCGAACCCTGGTCGAGTTTCTGGGCCGGCCGCCGGCCGCAGCCGAGATGGCGCTCGCGCGCACGCTCTTCACGCGCGCCACCGAAACGCCGGGCGGGCTTTCGATCCAAACCATCCACGCCTTCGCCGAGCGCCTGCTGCAGCGCTTCCCGCTTGAAGCAGGTGTCACGCCCGGCTTCGCCATCCTCGATGACGAGACCGCGCGCAGGCTGATGCGAGACGCGACGGACGCGGTGATCGGCACGGCGGCGCGCCAGCGTGAAAGCGCGCTCGGCCAAGCGCTCGAGACGGCCATCGCTTATGCCGCCGACGACCGCTTCGACGAGATCCTGGCCGATGCCCTCGGCCATCGCGAGTGGCTCGACGAGGCGCACCGTTTGCCGGGCGGCCTCGACGCGGTCGAAGCCATGTTCCGCCGCCATTTCTCTGTGCGCGAGGGCGTGACCCGCGCTGCCATCGAGACCGAATTTGCGAACGTTCTCACGCCGCACGATCTCGTGCACCTGCGCGACGTTCTGCAAGGCGGTACGAAATCCGACATCGATGCGGCGGGCCGCGCCGCCGCCATCCTCGCGGCCGCCTCCGACGGGGAGCGCATGGAAGCCGTCTGTGATTTCCTTCTGACCAGTAAGAAAGAGGCGCGCAAAAGGCTTGTGACGAAAGCCGTCGCTGCCAGTAATCCCGAAGCCGAGGCCATGATGACGCGCGCGCAGGGCCGCTGCCTCGCGCTCCATGCCGAGTGGCAGGGCCTCGTCGCCGTCGAGGCGACCATGGCGCTCCTGCGCCTCGCCGGCGCGGTGCAGCAGCGCTACACCGAGGCCAAGGTCCGTCGTGCCGCGCTCGATTTCGACGATCTCATCCAGCGCACGAAAGCGCTTCTCTCAGAGCAAAGCTCGGCCGAATGGGTGCTCTACAAGCTCGATAACGGTCTCGACCATATCCTGGTGGATGAAAGCCAGGACACGAGCCCATCGCAGTGGCGTGTCGTGGAAGCCATCGCCACCGAGTTCTTCTCAGGTTCGGGTGCGCGCGAGGACATCGTGCGCACGCTGTTTGCGGTCGGCGACGAGAAGCAGTCGATCTATTCGTTCCAGGGCGCGGCGCCCGAGATGTTCTCCTCCATGGGCAACCGCTTCGCCGATCTCGGGCGAGCGGCCGGCGTCGCCTGGCGCACCGTGCCGCTCACGCTGTCGTTCCGAACCGTGGCGCCGATTCTCGCGGCGGTCGACCGCGTGTTTGCCGATCGCCATCACACGCCCGGCGTCACGCCCGCGCCGCACGCCGCCAAGCGTGCCGGACACGGTGGCCTCGTCGAGATCTGGCCGACGGAGGCGCATGAGGATGTGGTACCCGCCGATGCGTGGTCACCCCTCGACGAGCAGTCCGCCGAGCCGCCCGTGGTGCGCCTCGCCAACCGCATCGCCGACACCATCAAGGACTGGCTCGCACACGGAGAGATCCTGGCGTCCACCGGCCGGCCCGTCACGCCGGGCGACATCTTGATCCTGGTGCGCAAGCGCGAGCCCTTTGCCGCGCCGATGGTGCAGGCGCTCAAGGCACGCAATATTCCCGTGGCCGGCGCCGACCGCATGCGCCTCACCGAGCAGATCGCGGTTGAGGATATGCTTTCGCTCGGCGACTTCCTGACGCTTCCCGAGGACGATCTCGCCCTCGCCGAGGTTCTGAAAAGCCCGATCTTCGGCCTTGATGACGGAGACCTCACGGACCTCGCGTTCTGGAGCCGGTCCAATCCGAGCCAGGAGCGCAAGGGCACGTTGTGGAAGGCCCTTCTCGAGAAGAGCAAGGAGAATAGCCGCTACGTCGAGGCGGCGGAGACTTTGAAGCGCTGGCGCAAGGCCGCCGATTTCCGGCCGCCGTTCGAGTTCTTCGCCGACATTCTCGACCGGGACGGTGTGCGCAAGAAGCTGATTGGCCGGCTCGGGCCCGATGCTGCGGACCCGCTCGACGAGTTCCTGAACCTCGCGCTCACCTATGACGACGGCGCGCCGCCCTCGCTCGCGGGCTTCCTCGCGTTCATGCGCGACGGCACGCGCGACATCAAGCGCGACATGGAGCACGGCCGCAACGAAGTGCGCGTCATGACCGTGCACGGCGCCAAGGGACTCGAGGCGCCGATCGTATTTCTGCCCGACACCACGAGCGCCGGGTCGGCCGGGGGCCAGGGCGGCCGCCCGATCAGATTGGATACGATCGCGCGGGCGTCTGGCGCGCCGCCGCCGTTCGTCTGGCCCGTGAAGGACGCGGGCGGTCTCGAGGTCTTGCGTGAGGCGCGCGAAGAGCTGCGCCGGCGCGAGCGCGAGGAGCGAAACCGGCTGCTCTATGTGGCCATGACGCGCGCCCGTGATCGTCTCTACGTGTGTGGCTTCGAGGGTGCCAAGGGCCCGGAGCCCGGCTGCTGGTATGAGCTGATCACCGAGCGCCTGGATGGCTTGTTAGAGAGCGTGGCGGAGCCTTCTGGCCGCGAGGTGAAGCGCTTTACGGCACCCCAGACGGCCGAGCTGGAAACGTCCAGGGCGACGCCCGCAGCCTCGCTCGCAGCCGCCCCGCTGCCGCCGTGGAGCGCCACGTCCGTGCCGCGCGAGCCGCAGCTCACGATCCCGCTCGCGCCGTCTCGCCTCGAGGTCTTCGAGACCGACGAGGAAGGCGAGCCGTTGCCGGACCAGCCGCCGCGAGCCCGCAGCTCGGAGCCGTCCTCGATGAGCCCGGCGATGCTTGCTGGCGAGGGGCGTTTTCTGCGCGGCACGCTCACGCATGCCCTGTTGCAGCATCTGCCCTCGTTCGAGCGCACGGCGTGGCCGGCGATCGCTGAGACCTTCCTCGCCGAACGCGGGCGTGGCCTTCCGGCGGCTATGCTTGCCAGCATCAAGGCGGAAACGCTCGCTGTCCTTTCCGATGCAACATTTGCCGCCGTGTTTGCGCCGGACAGCCGGGCCGAGGTGCCGATCGTCGCCGTCATTCCGCGCTCCGAAGGCAGCGGACCACCGCTCCGCATCGCCGGCCAGATCGATCGCCTATCCATTACGGACGATGAGGCGTTGATCATCGATTACAAGACGAACCGCGCTGCGCCGCGCGACCTCGCCGCCGTTGCGCCAGCCTACCTCTATCAGCTTGCCGCCTATCGCCTGGCGGTGCGCGAAATCGTCCCTGGCAAGCGGGTTCGGGCTGCGTTGCTATGGACGCAAGGCCCACATCTCATGGAAATTCCAGAGGAAATTCTGGATGGCCATGCTGCCGAGCTGTGGCGCCTCGATACGGCGCAGCTTGACGCCTGACAAGCCCATTCCTACGTTTACGGTCCGCTGAGGGCCCCGCAACCGCATCGGCCAATGCCGATCAAAGGAGACACAATGACCACGCTCGTATCCGACAAGACATTCGACGATGAGGTCCTGAAAGCGAGCGAGCCGGTGCTCGTAGACTTCTTCGCGGAGTGGTGTGGTCCCTGCAAGGCGATGGCCCCGGCGCTGGAGCAGCTCGCTGCCGAGCTCAAGGGCAAGGTCAAGGTGGTCAAGCTCGATGTTGACCAGAGCCCGGCCATCACGACCAAGTACGGCATCCGCGCCATGCCGACGCTGATGGTCTTCAAGAATGGCCAGGTCGCGGCCCAGCACGTCGGCGCGCTGGTGCAGAAGCGCAAGCTCGAGGAGTGGCTCGGCCAGCAGGTCGGCGAGGCTATTGCCAAGGCCTGAGGCCTGATTGGCCGCAATGGCTTCGAGGTATGAAAAAAGGGCCCTGCGGGGCCCTTTTGTTTTCCGGCTTTGCAACAAAAGAGTGGAGGGGGGAGGGCGCCCGCAAGCGCCCTGCCGGTTCCCTCAGTTCGCCTGCGGCTCGACGCCTTCCTGCAGCGCCAGCACGTGCCCTGCGAGGTAGAGCGAGCCTGTGATCAGAATGCGCTTCGGCCCCGGATCGAGCGCATCGATGCGCTTCAGAGCGGCTTCGACGCACGTGCCGCCTTCGGCGCTCAGCGAAACGGAGCGCGCGGCTTCTGCCAGCGCTTCGGGCGAGAACGGCGCTTCGTGCGATCCCGGGATCGGCACGCCGATCACGTGGCGAGCAAGCCCGCGGAACGACACCAGGAAGCCCGGCGCATCCTTGAGGCCGAGCATGCCGACGACGAGATAGAGCGGTTTCGGAGAGCGTTCCTCGAGATCGGCGAGGGACTGGGCGATGTAGAGGCCCGCGGCCGGATTGTGCCCGCCGTCGAGCCAGAGCTCCGAGCCTGGCTTGAGCAGCGACGGCAGCGGGCCGCTGTCGATGCGCTGCATGCGCGCCGGCCAGCGTGCTGTGACGAGCCCCTGCTCGATCGCCTGCTCGTTGATCGTGAAGCCCTCGAGTTCGAGGGCCGCCGCCACGGCCGTACCGGCATTGATGATCTGGTGCCGCCCAACGAGCGCGGGCAGCGGCAGGTCCAGGAGCCGGTCGGCCTGCTGAACGATGAGCCGGCCGCGCTGCTCGTAGGCGTCGAAGTGCTCGCCGAGGAGAACCGGGCGCGCCCCGACGCGTGCGGCCTCGCTCAAGATGACGTCCCTGACCGCCTCGTTCTGCTGCGCGACGACGCATGGCACGCCGCGCTTCAGGATGCCGGCCTTCTCGGTCGCGATGGCTTCGATCGTGCTTCCAAGCTTGTCGGCGTGATCGAGCGAGATCGGCGTGAGGATGGTGAGCGCCGGACGCTCGACGACATTGGTCGCGTCCAGCCGGCCGCCGAGGCCCACTTCAAGCAGCACGATATCTGCCGGATGCTCGGCGAAGGCGACGAGCGCTGCCGCCGTCGTGATCTCGAATTGCGTGATGTCGTCGCCGCTGTTGACCGCCTGTACGCGGCTCAACACGTCGACGAGACCCTCTTCCGAGATCGGCCGCGTCACCCCGTCTGGCCCCGCGAGCTCGATGCGCTCGTGGAAGCGCACCAGATGCGGAGACGTGTAGACATGGACGCGCAGCCCGGCCGCCGTCAGCATGGCCTTGAGATAGGCCGTGACCGATCCCTTGCCGTTCGTGCCTGCCACGTGAATGACAGGAGGCAGCGCCTTATGCGGATTGCCGAGCTTGGCCAACAGCCTCTCCACCCGTCCAAGCGACAGGTCGATCAGCTTAGGGTGCAGGAGCTTCAAGTCGGCGAGGAGCTCTTTGCTGGTCGGAATGGCACGCCCCTCCCGTTCGAGGCTATGGAGCTATGTACTCAAATCCCCAGCCCGCGCAGGGGTCAATACCTGAATCGATAAATGGAGATTTGTCGCGCCCAACTACCGTTCGCCGGCGCAACGTCGATCCCTCAGCTCCTCGCTTGATCCCGCGTGTCGGTGGAGCCGGACTCGGCCGCGTTTCCGTCGCGCACTTCCGCCTCCGCCTTTACCTCCGCTTCGCCGTCCGCGCGTCCGTCGCCGCTTTGAGCGGGCTCGAGCTCCATGGGGGTCGTCTCGATGAGCTTGCCGTCCACCATCGTGCCATTGGCGGGCATGCGGCCGTTCCCACGCTTTGATTTGCCCGTCTCTGCCGAGGCGCCGCCATGCATCAGCAGGCTACACAAGCGGCTCAGCGTCTCGCGCATCTTGTGGCGGTGCACGACCATGTCAATCATGCCGTGCTCGAGGAGGTATTCGGCCCGCTGGAAGCCTTCGGGAAGCTGCTCGCGGATGGTCTGCTGGATCACGCGGGGGCCCGCGAAGCAGATGAGCGCGCCGGGCTCTGCGATGTGGATGTCGCCCAGCATCGCGTAGGAGGCGGTGACGCCGCCGGTCGTCGGATCCGTCATCACCACGATGTAGGGCAGCTTCGCCTCGCGCAGGCGCTGCACGGCGATCGTCGTGCGCGGCATCTGCATGAGCGACAGGATGCCTTCCTGCATGCGCGCCCCGCCCGACGCTGCGAAGAGGATGAATGGCGTCTTGAGGTGCACGGCGCGCAACATGCCGGCGACCACGGCCTCTCCGGCCGCCATGCCGAGCGAGCCGCCCATGAACTCGAAATCTTGCGCTGCGGCGACGAGCTGCCGCCCGTCGAGCGTGCCTTCGCCTACGAGCACGGCGTCCTCGAGCGAGGTTTTGGTGCGTGCGTCCTTCAAGCGGTCGGTATAGCGCCGTCCGTCGCGGAAGCGCAGCGGATCCTGCGCCACGGAAGACACGGCGACCTGCTCGAAGCTGCCGCCATCGAACAGGCTGGCAAGGCGCGCCCGCGCGCTCATCTTCATGTGGTAGTTGGAGCCGGGCACAACGAACTGGTTGGCCTCGAGGTCCTTGTAGAAGACCATCTGCCCCGTCTCTGGGCACTTGACCCAAAGGTTTTCCGGCACCTCGCGCTTCGTGGTGAGGAAGCTGCGGATCTTGGGACGGACGACGTTATTGATCCAGTTCACGCTTGACCGCTCCTGAAGCGCTCCCAGTTCTGGGAGCACGGTAAAACACTGACCCGGCTTCTCAGGATTTCGCCTGCCAGGCCCGGGTGAAATTCGTACTTGCTATCGGCGCCGCTCGTCTGCGGTGCCGCCGATGGCTGCATCCTCCAAGATATGTCCGAGGGCTCCGTCCTCAAGGCGCCCTAAGGGCCGCGCTCAGGCTTTCGACCACACTCAGCACGGAACCCGCCGTATCGCCAGTTGCGCGCCCGTCTCCGGTTAAGCTCGCCTCGATGGCTCGCACCAAGGCCGAGCCGACTACGACACCATCGGCGCTCTTGGCAATCGCGCGCGCCTGTTCCGGCGTTTTTACGCCAAATCCTACCGCGACGGGAAGGGTTGTTGCACGTTTTAGGCGTGCCACCTGGAGTTGAACGTCCTCCGGGTTCGCAGATGCGGCGCCCGTGATCCCGGTGATGGAGACGTAATAGAGGAAGCCGGACGTGTTTTTCAGTACCGTCTTCAATCGCTTATCGTCGGTCGTTGGAGTCGCGAGACGGATGAAGTTGAGCCCCCGCTCGACCGCCGGCAGGCAAAGCTCGTCATCCGCCTCCGGTGGGATATCCACGACGATCATGCCGTCGACGCCTGCGGCCACCGCATCGTCGAGGAATTTTTCGCCCGGATAGACGTAGATAGGATTGTAATAGCCCATCAGCACGATGGGCGTGTCCGCGTCGGTTTTGCGGAATTCACGGACGAGATCGAGCGTCTTGCGCATCGTATGCCCGCCCTTGAGCGCCCGCAGCGACGACGCCTGGATAGAGGGTCCGTCCGCCATGGGATCGGAGAACGGCATGCCGATCTCGATGACGTCGGCGCCGACTTTCGGCAGTCCGAGCAGGATCGCCTTCGCCGTTTCGAAGTCCGGATCGCCAGCCGTCACGAAGGTGACGAGTGCTGCGCGCCCTTCCGTCTTCAGCGCTGCGAAGCGCCGATCGATCCGCGAGTCTCTCGTGTTGCTCACAGCTTGATCCCCAGGTAGCCGGCTACGGCAAACACGTCCTTGTCGCCGCGCCCACACATGTTCATGACGAGGAGGTTGTCCTGGGGCAGCGTTGGCGCGAGCTTCGTCACCCATCCGAGCGCATGCGAAGGCTCGAGCGCCGGTATGATACCCTCGAGCCTAGCCGAGAGCTGGAACGCCTCGAGCGCCTCCTTGTCGGTGATCGGCACATAGGTCACGCGGCCTGAGTCCTTGAGCCAAGCGTGCTCCGGCCCAACGCCCGGATAGTCGAGCCCGGCCGAGATCGAGTGTCCCTCGAGGATCTGCCCCTCCGCATCCTGCAGCAGATAGGTGCGGTTGCCGTGCAGAACGCCCGGCCGGCCTCCGTTCATCGAGGCGGCGTGTCCGTTCTCGACATCCATGCCATGGCCTCCCGCCTCGACGCCGAAGATCGCGATGTTTTCGTCGTCGAGAAACGGATGGAAGAGGCCGATCGCGTTCGAGCCGCCGCCGATGCAGGCAACGAGCGTATCTGGCAGCCGCCCTTCACGCTCCAGCATCTGCTCGCGGGTTTCCCGGCCGATGATGGACTGGAAGTCGCGCACCATCGCCGGATAGGGATGGGGGCCCGCCGCTGTGCCGATCAGGTAGTAGGTGTCCTGCACGTTGGTGACCCAGTCGCGGAGCGCTTCGTTCATCGCGTCCTTGAGCGTGCCGGCGCCCGACGTAACGGGATTGACCTTGGCGCCGAGCATGTGCATGCGCGCCACGTTCGGCGCCTGCCGGGAAACGTCCGTCGCGCCCATGTAGATCTCGCACGGAAGCCCGAAGCGGGCGCACACAGTGGCCACCGCCACGCCGTGCTGCCCGGCGCCAGTCTCGGCGATGATCCGCGTTTTCCCCATGCGCCGTGCCAGCTGGATCTGGCCGAGGCAGTTGTTGATCTTGTGGCTGCCGGTGTGGTTCAGCTCGTCGCGCTTGAAGTAGATCTTGGCGCCGCCGGAACCGCCCTGGGTTTTGGCGACATCGCGGAGATGATCGGTCAGACGCTCGGCGTAATAGAGCGGGCTCGGCCGGCCGCCGTAGTGCGTCATCAGGTCCGTGACCTCGGCCTGGAAGGCAGGGTCCGCTTTTGCCGCCTCGTAGGCCTGCTCGAGATCGAGGATCAGCGGCATCAGCGTCTCGGCGACGAACCGCCCGCCATAAAGGCCGAAGTGGCCGCGTCCGTCTGGCCCTCCACGCATGGTGTTGAGCTTGGCTTCGCCAGTTTTCTGCTGTTCCGAGGCCATAGGCCTTATTCCCTTTCGCACATGCCCCGCCGGAGGAGCGGATATTCAGGACTGCTTAGCGGCCTTTGCCGCGCGAAGGAAGCGCCGCATCAACAGGGGATCCTTCTCGCCGGGCCGGCTTTCTACGCCTGAGGATACATCGACGATGGCCGCACCCGTCAGCCGGATCGCGGCCGCGACATTCTCGGGCGTGAGCCCGCCGGCGAGCGCAAAGGGAGCACCTCCTTTTGCGCTTTCGAGAATATGCCAGTCGAAGGCGAGACCGTTGCCGCCCGGCAAGGCGGCGGGATCGGCGGGCGGCTTGGCGTCGAAGAGAAGAACATCGGCGCCGCCTTCGGGCTCGAGATAAGCGGCGGCAGCCGTCACCTCGCCCGTGTCGGCGACCGGCACGGCCTTGAGGATGGTGAGCCCGCTGCGCCTGCGGATCGCCGCCGCCCGTTCGGGTGTTTCGTTTCCGTGGAGTTGCAGGATGTCAGGCTTCACCTCGGCCGCGATGCGATCGACGAGTGCGTCGTCGGGGTTCACCGCGAGAAGCACGGTTTCGGCGCGCCCCTGCGCCCGCGCATGCGCGATCAGCGCCGAGGCTGTTTCAAGATTCACATGACGTGGGCTTTTCGGATAATGCACGAAGCCGACGAGGTCCGCGCCAGCTTGGAGCGCGGCGTCGAGCTGCGCCTCGTTGCGCAATCCGCAGATCTTTACGCGTGTGGACATCGTGCGCGACTGCTTGCAATCCTATCTGATCAGGCTTCCCGGTGCGTTTTCCTCGCCAGTCTCCAACGAGCCGGCCCCATGCGTGGCGCCGATCGTCAAGCCGGCGCCGAGAGCCCGGAGAGCATTTGCGGTGAGCTACGCTGCGCTGCGTGTCTCGGGCGCCGAGAGCGCCTTGGCGCGCGCGCTAACCTCCGCATCCCGCTCGCGCATGAGACGATCGGCTTCCGCCTGCCATCGCCTAGCGTCGCTTCCCTGCGTGCGCGCCAAGCGTCGCCATCGCGCCTGCGACAGCCATGTCGCCGTCCCGCCGAGCAGGACGCCGATGATCAGGGTGCCGAACAGGAAGCCGTAGAACGGGAGCTCGATGGAGAGCACCGGCGTTTCCGGACGAAACGGATCCAGCGCGAGACGCACGGAATGGCGGTTCGCAACCGCCAGCGTGATGAGCAGCGCGGCCGCGGGAAACGCCGTCAATAGCCAGAGAATACGCTTCAGCACTGTTGCTCCTCTCGACTGCGGCGCTCGACCCGGCTCCGGTGTTTCCGGAAGGAAGCACGGCCGGATAAAAGATCTAAAGCCGTTCCGTCGGTCCGTGCAACCTGGAACGGCTCTGACCGCGAGAACCTATGAATCTGCGTTCAGGCGGTCTCGAAGCTCTTTGCCCGTCTTGAAGAACGGGACGTACTTCTCGGCGACGGGAACCGGCGTTCCGGTCCGCGGATTGCGGCCCTGGCGCGCGGCGCGATGCTTCACGGTGAAAGCGCCAAAGCCGCGCAGCTCCACGCGATCGCCTTGTGCCAGCGCATCCACGATCTCATCGAACACGACATTGACGATGCGCTCGACGTCCCGATGATAAAGGTGTGGGTTTGACGCTGCAATTTTTTGAATGAGTTCCGATTTAATCAAGACACTGGCCTCCCGAACGTGATTATTTCCTTAATTTTCCGAAGGTTGCCAAACGGAGACGAGGCCGTCAAGGCCAACGCCTCCAAGCTCCCGAGGTAGCGTGATCCCGCCGATGAGGCTGCCGAGGGCGGCTGCGAGAACGCGGCCTGCCGCCTCCGACGCGCCTCCCGTGACGGCGCCCCAAGGCCCTTGCGCGGTGGGCTTCCAGTCAACCACCTTGAGGTCCTTGGTGACGTTGCGGTTGGCCTCAAGCCAGCGAACGGCTTCCGCCTCGCCCCCGATTTCGTCGACGAGGCGGAGCGCGAGCGCCTGGCGGCCAGAGTAGATGCGCCCGTCCGTGAGGCCGTCCACATTCCGCGCCGAGATGCCCCGGCGCGCCTCGACGAGCGACAGGAACCAGCGGAAGCCGTCGTCGATGGTCTCCTGCATGACCTTGCGGGCGTCCTCGCTCGCCGGCTCGAACGGGTTGGGCGCGGCCTTGAGGTTTCCGCTCTTGACCTCGTTGAATTTGACGCCGAGCTTGCCCAGCATCTCGCTCACCTCGGGCCACTGGGCGAGCACGCCGACCGAGCCGGTGATGGAGTTGCCGCGCGCCACGATGTGGTCGGTGCCGAGCCCGACGATGTATCCGGCGGATGTCGCGATGGTGCCGAACTGAGCCACCACGGGCTTCTTCTCCGCTACGTCGCGCAGCGCGAGATAAAGGCTTTCTCCGCCGGTCGTCGTGCCGCCGGGGCTATTCACGAACACGACGAGCGCCTCGACATGGCTCGCGTCGCGGATCTTCTTCAGCATAGCGATCTGGTCGCGATCGTCGGTAATCGTACCTTCGATGGCGACGCGCGCGATCTGCTTCGTGCCGGGCAGGCTGGTGAGGTCGCCGCTGCCAAACATCACTGCGCCGATGAGCAATCCGACGAAAAGCACGGCGGCGCTTCGCCAGAAGGTAAGGCGCCGGCGCATTCGGCGCCTGTCGAGCACGGCTTCGGTTTCGAGCGACATATCGCGGCTCCTGGGGTTAAGCCATTGCGGGCAAATTATAAAACTGCTGCGCCTAGCGCAACGAAATCCCGCCGTCCGGCTGCCCTATCCAGCGAAAGGGCAAAAAAATGCGCGGGATTCTCATCCCGCGCACCTGATTTGGCTTCCGTCAGCCGGATGTGACGAAGATCACTCTTCGTCGTTCTCACCCGCCTCGGCTTCACGCTTCTTGATCGCGGCCTTGAAGATGTCACCGAGCGAGGCGCCGGAATCCGACGAGCCATACTGGGCAACGGCCTGCTTCTCCTCGGCGATCTCGAGCGCCTTGATGGAGACGCCGATGCGGCGCGCCGCCTTGTCGACCGAGACTACGGCTGCGTCCACCTTCTGGCCCACCGTGAAGCGCTCGGCGCGCTGCTCCGAGCGGTCGCGCGAGAGGTCCGAGCGCTTGATGAACGTCGTGATGTCGCTGTCGGCGATGCGCACCTCGATGCCGTTCTCCTGCACCTGGACGACCTCGCAGGTCACCTGGTCGCCCTTCTTGTACTTGCCGAGCGCGTCGGCCGGATCGCCGCCGAGCTGCTTGATGCCGAGCGAAATGCGCTCCTTCGAGCTATCCACGTCGAGCACCACGGCTTTGACCGTATCGCCCTTCTTGTAGTCCTTGATCACCTCGTCGCCCGGCTTCTGCCAGTCGAGATCGGAGAGGTGGACCATGCCGTCCACGCCACCGTCGAGGCCGATGAACAGGCCGAACTCGGTGATGTTGCGGATCGGGCCTTCGACCTCCGAGCCCTTCGGATGCAGGGCGAGGAAGGCATCCCACGGGTTGTCCTGGGTCTGCTTGAGGCNNGGATGCACGTTCTTCTTGGTCCAGCTCATCTCCGAGACGTGGATCAGGCCCTCGACGCCCGGCTCGAGCTCCACGAACGCGCCGTAGTCGGCAATGTTCGTGACCGTTCCGTTGAAGCGTGCGCCGATCGGGTACTTGACCTCGATCGCCGACCACGGATCGGACTGGAGCTGCTTCATGCCGAGGCTGATGCGCTGCGTCTCGGGGTTGATGCGGATGATCTGCACCTTCACCGTATCGCCGACGTTGAGGATCTCGGACGGATGGTTGACGCGCCGCCATGCCATGTCGGTGACGTGGAGGAGGCCGTCGATACCGCCGAGATCGATGAACGCACCGTAGTCGGTGATGTTCTTGACCAGGCCGTCGATGATCTGGCCTTCGGCGAGGCGAGCCACGATGTCGGCGCGCTGCTCGGCACGCGTCTCCTCGAGCACCGAGCGGCGCGAGACGACGATGTTGCCGCGGCGGCGGTCCATCTTGAGGATCTGGAACTGCATCGGCTGATGCATGAGCGGGCCGATGTCGCGCACGGGACGGATGTCCACCTGCGAGCCGGGAAGGAACGCCACGGCGCCGTCGAGGTCGACGGTGAAGCCGCCCTTCACCTTGTTGAAGATGACGCCGGTCACCTTCTCGCCCTTCTCGGCGAGCTTCTCGAGGCGGGTCCAGCTCTCCTCGCGGCGCGCCTTGTCACGCGAAAGCACGGCCTCGCCGAGCGCGTTCTCGATGCGCTCGAGATAGACTTCCACCGTGTCGCCGACCTTGAGGTCGCCCGGCTTGCCGCCGACGCCGAATTCCTTGAGCGGTACGCGGCCTTCCATCTTGAGGCCGACGTCGATAACCGCGAGATCTTTCTCGATGCCGACGACCTTGCCCTTGACGACGCTGCCCTCGAAGACGTCGTCCTTGGCCAGGCTCTCGGTGAGCATCGCGACGAATTCGTCGCGCGAGGGGGTATACTCTTTGCTGATCTCGGTAGTAGGCATTCAGGCTCCTGAACGGTGTTGGAATGGGGAACGTACCGGCGAACCCGCTCGAAGCGTGTTTCGGCCGGCGCGAATGGCATCTGGCCCACAAGGTCCTCCCGGCTGTGCATGCGCGCACGCCCGGGCGGTCCTCAATCGGCCTGGATCTCGTGAATATTGTCGGCGCCGCCGTGATGGGCCTCTAGCCCGCCAGCAAAAATTTGAGACGCTGTGTCAGCATCCCGCGTGGCTGATCTTCCTCTTGATCAATCCGACGGCGGCGTCGAATGCGGCTTCTATACTCAAATCGGTGGTGTCAAGCAACATCGCATCGGGGGCAGCGATCATCGGGGCGTTGGCACGCCCCGCGTCGCGCGCATCACGTACCCGGATATCCGCCAGCACCGTTTCATAGGCAACATCCACGCCGCGGGCGATGAACTCGGCATGCCGCCTCCTGGCCCGCACGTCGGGAGAGGCGGTCACGAAAATCTTAACATCCGCCGTAGGGCACACCACGGTGCCGATATCCCGTCCGTCGAGAACCGCGCCAGGCGGCCGGCGGGAAAAATCACGCTGATAGGCGAGGAGCGCCGCCCGCACCTCCGGGATCCGCGCGACGAATGAGGCGGCATCCCCCGCTTCCGTGCCCCGGAGAGCCGGGTCGTCGAGGGTGGCGGGGTCGAGGCCGCGGGCCGCCGCAACCGCGGCCCAGGTGTCGTTAAGCTGGAAGCCGGCCCGGGCGACGTCACGCCCGACGGCGCGGTAGAGGAGGCCGGTGTCGAGACAGCCGAAGCCCAGGTGCTCGGCGAGTTGCTTGGCGAGCGTTCCCTTGCCAGACGCCGCCGGTCCATCGATGGCGACGATCATGCCGCGCTCTCGCCGAAGCGCGCGCCGATCCCTTCCATGAGGGGCCTGAACTCCGGAAAGCTGGTGGCGATCATGGCCGTATCGTCCACCGTCACCGGCGCTGCGCTGGCCAGCCCCATGACGAGGAACGACATCGCGATGCGGTGGTCGAGATGCGTCGCAACCCGTCCGCCGCCCGGCACGCGCCCTGTACCGTGCACGATGAGCGTATCCCCATCGACTTCCGCCTTGACGCCGTTGGCGGTAAGTCCGGCCGCCGTTGCCGCCAGCCGGTCGCTTTCCTTGACCTTGAGTTCGGCGAGCCCATCCATGCGCGTCGGCCCGTGTGCGAACGCGGCAATAACGGCCAGCGCCGGATATTCATCGATCATCGAAGGCGCCCGTTCGGCCGGGACCCGGACGCCCTTGAGCTCCGAATAGCGGGCACGGATGTCCGCCACCGGCTCGCCGCCTTCCTCGCGCTGGTTGATGAGGGTCACGTCCGCTCCCATCTCCTGCAGCGTCGTATAGAGGCCGGTGCGCGTAGGATTGACGAGCACGCCCTCGATCGTGATGTCGGAGCCCGGCACCAGCAGCGCCGCCGCCACGAGAAATGCCGCCGATGACGGGTCGCCCGGCACCGTCACCTCGCGCCCTTCGAGCTCCGCTTCGCCCTTGATCGTGATCCGCGTAGCGCCGTCCTCCGTGGCGCTCGTCACCTCCGCGCCGAAGTGGCGCAGCATGCGTTCCGTATGGTCGCGCGTCGCCTCACGCTCGATCACCGTCGTCTCGCCGGCCGTGCCCAGCCCCGCGAACAGGATTGCACTCTTGAGCTGCGCCGAGGGCACCGGCAGCGTGTAGGCGATTGGCGCCAGCCGCGAAGAGCCGCGGATGGTGAGCGGGAGCTGCTCGCGGTCGCCCTCGACCTCGAGGCCCATGGCCTTGAGCGGCCCGAGAATGCGCCCCATCGGCCGCTTCGAGAGCGAGGCGTCGCCGATCATGCTGACGGAGATGTCATGCGGCGCCACGATGCCCATCATGAGCCGGGCGCCGGTGCCTGAATTTCCGAAGTCGATCGGGCCGTCCGGCTGTGCGAGGCCGCCCGTGCCGCGTCCCAGCACCTCCCAAGTATCGCCGGATTTGCTGGCTGGCGCCCCGAGCGCCGTGACGGCGCGGGCCGTGTCGATCACGTCCGCGGCCTCGAGGAGCCCCCGGATGCGGGTGCGGCCCGTGGCGAGCGCGCCGAGCATGAGGGCGCGATGCGAAATGGATTTGTCCCCGGGCACGCGCAAACGGCCCTGGAGCGGGCCAGAGGCGACTGCGGATAGGGGAGCAGGATCGGCGTGGGTCACGGAATTTGGGCGCCTGACGGTAAGGGCGGGCAACCGGCGGGGGCCGGGCCTCGCGAATTGGAGGAAAAGCCAGGGCATAGAGCCGCCCTATCGGCAAGCTGTCAACGGCGCCCGCCCGTGGTTTCCGGCCCCACTTGCGGAATACGTTTTGACAGCCGAGATGTGCTGTGGCAGACCCCGCTATCCCGATCAAACTGTGAGCAACGGCCATGGCGACGAAGCAAGCGCGCGGCACCAAGCGCACCTGCCAGAGCAGCGAATGCGGTGCTCGGTTTTACGACCTCAACCGCGACCCGATAATATGCCCCATTTGCGGCTCGATTTACGAGCTCGCGTCCTCTCCGCTTGCCGCAGCCGCGGTGAGCGAGGAGAAGCCTCGCCGTAGCCGCAGCAAGGGCGACTATGACGAGAAGCCCGTTGACGGAAACGCTGACGAGGCCGACGACGAGGCACTGCCCGACATCGAAGAGGATGGCGAGGCGATTGGTGCGGACGACGACGAAACCTTCCTCGAGGAAGAGGAAGAAGAGGGCGGCGATGTTTCGAACATCATCGGCGGCCCGGTTTCGGAGAACGACGAAGAGCGCTAAACGGTGGGAGTCCCGCCAGCCGAATTCTTCGGCCGGCGGGCGCCACCTTCTGGCGCACAACTTCGGGCTTGAAGTTTTTTGATGAACGGCCTAATGAGCCGGTCTCCGGAGGCTTCGTCCTCCGCGAACGATCCCAAAGGTAAGGGGCCATAGCTCAGCTGGGAGAGCGCTTGCATGGCATGCAAGAGGTCAGCGGTTCGATCCCGCTTGGCTCCACCATTTTCCTGATAGTCCAACTCTGATGTATCCAGGCGGCGCTGCAGGTCTTGATATCGGCCGCGCGCGAACCCGGGCCCGTGGCAGACTGCCGAGGTGAGCCCGCTCCCACTTGAAATTACGGCTCGTTCAGCGCGGCTTGAAAGTGCGCGACCCGGCTCGCCTTTGGGAGCGGAGCAAATGAACGCTTGTCATTGGTCCGACCGCACGGATACTTTCTCGTGGTGCGTGCGCGTGGTCTCCACGGCGTCAGGCTTTCCCGAAGCGTCCTCGCTCGTCCGCCACAGCAAGCGATCGGTGAATGTTAGGATGTCCACGGCCAGCGTCAGCGGCGGCGCGACGAGAAGATAGAGGATCTTCGTATCGGCGCGGCAGTGCCGCCACTCATGGCGAACGATCCAGAGCGCGCGCCCCACGTAGAATGCAACGAGCCCGAGCAAGATTATCGAGCTCGATACAAGGAACGAGAATCCGGTTGCTTCGTCCGTCACCGTTGATACCGCCAATCCTCACAGTCTCCGCTCATAAAGCTAGCATCGAAATCTGCAGCCGGGGTTCATAGTTTCCCTCGCGCCGGCTCCAACACTAACAACAGTGACTGTGGAAATGCCACCGAAGCGATTCCGCGCCTGCCCGTATTTGGGGAGAACGGGGGAATTGCAGACCGCGAGCTTCGCCCCGTGCTTATGATGGCGCCTGCCGGCCCATGGCTGGTCCGGAAGCTGCAATTGTGCCGTTATGCGCAAGATATCGTCCACATTGGCCCTGCTCGGCTGTCTCGGAATGGGAGGGATCGCCCTGTGCGTCCCATCCGGACACGTGGCTGCTTATCGTGCCGGCGTGCCGGCTGGTGCGGCAGAAAGCCTGCCCACAGGCATCGAGCTGATCGCCTTCGAAGCGCCGGGTTGCCGATATTGCCCGGTGTTCCGCCGGGACGTCGCCCCGAGCTATGCGGGTTCCCTGGCGGGCAAGACGGCACCGCTGCGCTTCGTCGACATCAATGACCGGACTATGGAAAGCTTGAAGCTCGCGAGCCCCGTCACGGTGGTGCCGACCTTGGTTCTGGTTCGAGATGGCGTCGAGATCGGCCGCATTGCGGGTCATGTCGGACGCGAGAGCATGCACCACATCCTGGCCACCATGCTTCCGCGGCCATAGCAAGGCCCCTGCCTCTCGGCTGGCGCTCCGCTCATTCGTCTGGAGCGTTCCGTCCGTAGCTTTTGAAGAGTTCGAGCACGGTTTTCATCTCGCCTTCTGGAAGCAGAACCGGCGGGCCAAGCGCCAGCACCTTGATGTACTGTTCAGCCAGCATCTCCACATCCTGCGCCAGCTCGAGCGCCTCGGGCAGCGTCCTGCCAAGCGCAATCGCGCCGTGATGGGCCATCAGGCAGGCCTGCCGGTCCGCAAGGCACGCGGCGACGTGGCGCGCCAGCGCCTCGCTGCCGAAGGTCGCGTAAGGGGCGATGGGAATGTCGCTGCCCCCTGCCGTCGCCACCATGTAGTGGAAGGCCGGAATCGGGCGGCCGGCGCAGGCGAGCACCACGGCATGCGTCGAATGTGTGTGCACCACCGCGCCCATGTCAGGGCGTGTTCGGTAGGCAGCGACATGGAGCGGCCATTCGCTGGAAGGTTTGCGCCGTGCTTGCGGTACATTTCCGTCGAGCGTGACAAAAACAATGTCCTCGGGCCCGATCTCCTCGTAGACGAGCCCGGTCGGCGTGATCAGCATGCCCTCGCCAAAGCGGGCGGAGACGTTTCCGGAACGGCCGGGTGAAAGCCCGCTGCGGCTCATGGTGAGCGCCGTCGCCAGGACGAGACGGCGCACCTGCGCTTCGTCGTGTGTTGGGGCGTCGCCGGCTGCGCTTCGGCCGCTGCGGGTCACGAGGCCGCCTCCAAGCGTTCCGGATAGAGTGAGAGCAGACCGTTGCGATTTGCCGGCGCGATGCCCCTCTCGGTTATGAGCCCGGTGACGAGGCGTGCCGGCGTCACGTCGAAGGCTGGGTTCGCGGCCGGAGTTCCTGGCGCCGTGAGGGCAACGCGCGCGATGGCCCCATCATCGAGCTGCCCCTGCATCAGCAGCACCTCGTCCGCGTTGCGTTCCTCGATCGGAATGTCGCCGCCGGAGGCGAGCTGCCAGTCGATCGTCGAGTAAGGCAGGGCAACATAGAACGGCACGCCGGTATCATGCGCGGCAAGCGCCTTGAGATAGGTGCCGATCTTGTTGGCCACGTCTCCGTTCGCAGCTACGCGGTCGGCGCCCACGATGCAGAGATCCACTTGGCCGCGCTGCATCAGATGGCCACCGGCGTTATCGGCGATCAGCGTGTGTGGCACGCCGTGCCCATTGAGCTCGAATGCCGTCAGCGCAGCGCCCTGATTGCGCGGGCGCGTCTCGCCCACCCACACATGCACGGGAATGCCGGCGTCATGGGCGTGATAGATCGGCGAGGTGGCCGTGCCCCAATCGACGCATGCGAGCCACCCGGCATTGCAGTGCGTGAGAATGTTGACCGGCGCGCCATCGGCCTTCGCCGCGGCGATGGAACGGATCAGGCCGAGCCCATGCACGCCGATCGAGCGGCACGTCTCGACATCATCCTCCGCAATCGCCTGTGCCTTTGCGAATGCGGCGCCGGCGCGCTCTTCGGTAGGAAGAGGCATCACTGCTCCGCGCACTTCGTCGAGCGCCCATCTGAGGTTCACGGCTGTGGGCCGCTGCTTAGCAAGAAAAGCTGTCGCCTCATCGATCCCGCGGTCCGAAGCGTCGCGCTGGATCGCGATCGCAAGGCCGTAGGCAGCCGCCGCGCCAATGAGCGGTGCCCCGCGCACCTGCATGCTGAGAATGGCGTGGGCGGCGTCCTCGACGGTCCTGAGCGTCACCGTCTCGAGTCGATGCGGCAGCCGCGTCTGGTCGATGATGACCGCGGATGCGCCGTCTGCGCCCGGCCAGATCGTCCGATAGGATTTGCCGTCGATTTTCATGCGCCGTCTCCTCAAGCCGCCACCGGGCCGGCAAGACGATAGCATCCTGCGTGTGCCCTGCCGAATGATCGGCGCAACGGCGCCGTTGCGCCAGCCAGCGTGGGTGTCTTGAGCGTGATCGTTTGAGGCGGGCGCTCAGTGTCCCTCGAAGGCCACGAGCGCCTGGCAGTTGATGCCGTGGCCTTTGAGAAGCGCGAGCCCCCCGAGATCGGACAGGTCGATGATGAAGGTCGCGCCCACGATCGTGCCTCCGCTGCGCCGCACGAGCTTGACGGCTGCTTCAGCCGTGCCGCCCGTCGCGATCAGGTCGTCGACGATTAGGATCCGCTGGCCCGGAGCGAGGGCGTCCTCGTGGATCTCGATGACATCGACGCCATATTCCAGCGAGTATTCCTGCCCGATGGTTTTCCACGGCAGCTTGCCCTTCTTGCGGATCGGAATAAAGCCGCAGCCGAGGCGGTCGGCAATCGCTCCGCCAAGAATGAAGCCGCGGGCTTCGATCCCGGCCACCGCATCGATGGGAAGCCCGCGGAACGGCTCGGCCATCTGTGTGACGGCGGCCTTGAGACCCTGCGCATCGCCGAAAAGGGTCGTCACATCCCGGAACAGGATCCCGGGTTTGGGATAATCAGGAATGGTACGTATCAGCCCCTTGAGCTCTTGCAAGAGCGCCTCCCCATCGAAGCCCGATAAAATGAACCGGCAATCCATGCCTCGAAATAGACCCGCTGATGAAAGCGCAGCGGCCTGCGCCATCGTCTGTGAAATAACCTATCTCAACTTTCGGTTAACGTTCGATGCCAGCGTTTGCAATTACGCCTTCGAGGTGACGGGGAGATTGCGCGTCAGTGCAAAAAAAAGCGCCGGCGAAGAGGGGCGCCGGCGCAGTTTCAAGAGACCGGCTTTTCGCCGGCTTGTTGTTCGTGGAAAGCCTCAGAGCGACTTCGACCAGTCGTCGAGCTCCTTCTTCACCTGATCCTTGCCGTATCCGTAACGCTCCTGGATGCGGCCCTCGAGCTGATCGCGTTGGCCGTTGATGACGGCAAGATCGTCGTCCGTCAGCTTTCCCCACCGTTCCTTCACTTGGCCGGAAAACTGCTTCCAGTTGCCTTCGATACGATCCCAATTCATGACTATCTCCTCATTTCGATTTCGAAACTATGGAAGGCTCGTTCGGCGCCAAATCGTGTCATGCGCGTCGGATAAAATTCAGAACGAGCGAGATCACGAGAAACACGATGGCCACCCAGAAGAGCAGTCTCGCGCCTTCCATCGCCGTACCGGCGACTCCGCCGAAACCCAGAAATCCAGCAATGAGTGCGACCACGAGAAAGACGATGGCCCAATGTAACAAGTTCCCCATCCGCGACTCCTGAGTTTCCGATATCAGCGGCTCTCCGCCGAAAAGGTGAGTTCCAAAGACACGTCACGGTCTAGAAAAAGTCTTTTGATGAAAGAACCTGCATCCGTGACCGCATAAAAAACGCGGTCGCCCGGAATTGGTTCCGCGTGCGGCTGGCGCTGGAGCCGGCGTCAATCGGAGAGTTGCGCTATGAGATGCGGCCGCGCGCGAGGCTTTCTAGAGCCTGATCGTTTGAGGCGGATGCGGACACGCATTCACCGAGAANNTCACGTCGCGCAATCCGATTCCTATAAGAATGAACGCGCTCTATCGCATGTTCACGCGGGCGTGCACGCTCGGGATTGATCCGTGTTTTCGATAGAGCGCGGCCGTGTCTGTCGCGCATTCATGCAGCGTGACACACACTTCAAGCCGCTCATCTCGTCAGATGCGCAATCCCATGCGGAGTTACGGTAAAGCTATCGTTGCCTGCAGCGACTTGGCGGCCGCCGCGGCAGCATCGATGAGCGGCCCCGGGTAGGCGGCATAGAGAACCACGAACAGGCCTGTCGCGATGATGACGCCGCGCACGTAAGGCGCCGTCCCCGTGAAGCGTGGCTTGGCCTCATCGAAGAACATCACCTTGATGATGCGCAGATAGTAGAACGCGCTGATGACACTGGTCAGCACGCCGAGAATCGCGAGCCCGTAAAGCTCTGCCTTCACCGCTGCGGCGAAGACGTAGAACTTGGCGAAGAAGCCTGCGAGCGGCGGCACGCCCGCCAGAGAGAACAGCAGCATGGCGAGAAAGAACGCCATCGGGAGGTTCGTCTGCGCAAGGCCCGCGAGCTCGTAGATGTCCTCGACTGGCCCATCCTCGCGGCGCATGGCGAGGATGCAGGCGAAGGTGCCGAGCGTCATCACGAGATAGATGGCGAGATAAACGAGCAGCGATTCGACGCCGGCCCCGCTGCCGGCCGAAAGCCCGACGAGGGCATAGCCGACGTGGCCGATCGACGAATACGCCATGAGGCGTTTGAAGTTCGTTTGCCCGATGGCGGCGAACGCGCCGAGCAGCATGGAGGCAATGGAAAGGAAGATCACGATCTTCTGCCACTGCACGAAGAGCCCGCCGAAGCCGTCGAAGAGCACGCGGGCGAGCAGCGCCAACGCCGCAAGTTTCGGTGCCGCGGCAAAGAAGGCTGTGATCGGCGTTGGCGCGCCCTCATAGACGTCGGGCGTCCACATGTGGAAGGGCACGGCCGAGATCTTGAACGCAAGGCCGACGAGCAGGAACACGAGGCCTGCTATAAGGCCGATGTTGGTGGCAGCGTCGGGCGCGGAAGCGGCGGCCTGAAGCCCCTCGAAGGAGGTCGTGCCGGCAAACCCGTAGAGCAGCGAGGCGCCGTAGAGCAGCATGCCGGACGAGAGCGCGCCGAGTACGAAGTACTTGAGGCCCGCTTCGCTCGAGCGCACCTCGTCGCGGCGAATGGCTGCCAGCACATAGAGCGCGAGGCTCTGCAACTCGAGGCTGATGTAGAGCGAAAGCAGGTCCGAGGCCGAGACCATCAGCATCATGCCGACGGTTGCCAGCACGATGAGGACCGGGATCTCGAAGCGCGCCGCGCGCGCGCGGCGGAAGTCGTCGAACGAGAGCAGGATCGCAACCGCCGAGCCGGCGAGCACGAGCAGCTTCATGAAGCGCGCGAAGATATCTGAAACGAATGCGCCCTGGAAGGCGCTCTGGTCGCCGGTCTGCGTGGCGACGAGCACGCCCGTGATGGCGAGCAGCGCGATGGCGAGCCATCCGGTCGTATCCCGGCGCCCGTCCTGGTCACCGCCGAAGGCACCGATCATCAGGAGACCCATGGAGCCGAGTGCGAGGAAGATCTCGGGCAGGGCGGCGATGGCGTTAAGCTCGGACATTGAGCGGATCCTTTATTGCGCAACCGCCGCGGCCTGGCTCGCTGCCTCGAGCGAGCCGACGAGCGCTTTCACGGAGACGGCGGTCACGTCGAGAATGGGGGCCGGGTAGAAGCCGAACAGGATCGTGAGCAGCACGAGCGGGGCCAGTATTGCGATCTCACGCGCGCTGAGGTCGCTGATGCCCTTGAGAGACGGCTTCTCGAGCTGCCCGAAGATCATGCGCCGATAGAGATAGAGCGCATACGAGGCCGAGAGAATGATCCCCGTCGTCGCGAAGAAGGCGACGTAGGTGTTGACCTTGAACGAAGCGAGCAGCGTCAGGAACTCGCCGACGAAGCCGGACGTTCCCGGAAGGCCGACGTTGCCCATGGTGAACACCATGAAGACCGCCGCATAGATCGGCATGCGCTCGGCGAGCCCGCCGTAGGCCTTGATCTCGCGCGTGTGCAGCCGGTCGTAGACGACGCCGACACAGAGGAACAGGGCGGACGAGATGAGCCCGTGCGACAGCATCTGGAAGATGGCGCCGTCGAGGCCCTGCTGCGTGAAGGTGAAGATGCCCATGGTCACGAAGCCCATGTGGGCGACGGACGAATAGGCAATCAGCTTCTTCATGTCATCCTGCACGAGCGCGATCATCGAGGTGGCCACGATGGCGACCACCGAGAGCGCGAATACGAAGGGCGCGAGCTGGGCGCTCGCCTCCGGGAACATCGGCAGCGAGAAGCGCAGGAACCCGTAGCCGCCCATCTTGAGCAGGATGCCCGCCAGGATGACCGAGCCCGCCGTCGGCGCCTCGACGTGCGCGTCCGGCAGCCACGTATGCACCGGCCACATCGGCATCTTGACCGCGAAGGACGCGAAGAACGCCAGCCACAGCCAGAACTGCATATCGGACGGGAACTGCGTCGTCATCAGCGTCGGGATATCGGTGGTGCCCGTGTGCCAGTACATGGCCATCATGGCGAGCAGCATTAGCACCGAGCCGAGGAACGTATAGAGGAAGAACTTGAAGCTCGCGTAGACGCGCCGCGGTCCGCCCCACACGCCGATGATCAGGAACATCGGGATCAGGCCGCCCTCGAAGAACAGGTAGAAGAGCACGAGATCGAGCGCGCAGAAGACGCCGATCATCAGCGTCTCGAGCACGAGGAATGCGATCATGTATTCCTTGACCCGGTCCCCGATGGCCTCCCACGAGGCCAGGATGCAGAGCGGCATCAGGAACGTGGTCAGGATGACGAACAGCATGGAGATGCCGTCGACGCCCATCTTGTACTTGATGGGCCCGAGCCATTCGCGTTCCTCGACGAACTGGAACGCCGGCGTCGAGGGATCGAAGTTGATCCAGATGGCGAGCGAGATGACGAACGTGATGAGCGTCGTCCACAGCGCCGTATAACGGATGTTCTGCACCGCCTCGCGCGAGAGCAGAGCGATGAAGAGTGCGCCTGCCAGCGGCAGGAACGTCACCAGCGATAGGATCGGCGCGTCCTGGATGTTCATGGCGCTCCCCCGCCGCCAGCGAGAATGAAGTAGGTGAGAAGAACCGCCACGCCGACCAGCATGGCGAAGGCGTAGTGGTACATGTAGCCCGTCTGCAGCCGCACGACGCGCCCGGTTCCCCACAGCACGCTCTTTGCCGTGCCGTCGATGGTGCCGTCGATCACGGCGCCGTCGACGCCCCTCCAGAGCAGGCGGCCGATGGCGAACGTCGGGCGTACGAAGATGCGGTCATAGAGCTCGTCGAAGTACCACTTGTTGAGCAGGAACAGGTAGATCGGCCGGAACGCGCGGGCCGTCGCCGCCGGCAGGCCTGGCACGAGCACGTAATAGATCACCGCCAGGCCGAGCCCTGCGAGCATTGCGATCGCCGGCGCCCACATCACCCACGCCGGCACTTCGTGCATGTGGTGGCGGATGTCCTTGCCCGGCGCCTCGTAGAGCGCGGTGCGCCAGAAGTCCGCATACCCGTCGCCGATGAACACATGCGTGAAGGCCACGCCCGCGATCACGGCGCCCGCTGCGAGAACGAGGAGCGGGATGAGCATCACCCACGGGCTTTCGTGTGCGTGCTCGTAGGTGTGAGCGTCGGCACGCGTCTCGCCATGGAAGGTCAGGAACATGAGGCGCCAGGAATAGAACGAGGTCATGAAAGCAGCGATGACGAGCCCCCAGAACGCGAAGTTGCTCGGAGTGTGGGCGGCGTAGGCGGCTTCGATGATGGCGTCTTTCGAATGGAAGCCGGCAAAGCCCGCAAGCTGCGGAATGCCGACGCCGGTGAGCGCCAGCGTGCCGATCAGCATCATGGCCCACGTGATCGGCAGCTTCTGCCGGAGGCCGCCCATGCGGCGCATGTCCTGCTCGTGGTGCATGCCGTGGATGACGGAGCCCGCACCGAGGAACAGGAGCGCCTTGAAGAAGGCATGGGTGAAGAGGTGGAAGATGCCAGCCGAATAGGCGCCGACGCCGCAGGCGACGAACATATAGCCGAGCTGCGAGCACGTTGAGTAGGCGATGACTCGCTTGATGTCATTTTGCACGAGGCCGATCGTGGCGGCGAAGAAGGCCGTGATGGTGCCGATGACGACGACGACCTCGAGCGCCGTTGGCGCCAGCTCGAAGACGGGCGAGAGGCGTGCCACCATGAACACGCCGGCGGTGACCATGGTCGCGGCATGGATCAGCGCCGAGACCGGCGTCGGGCCTTCCATGGCGTCCGGCAGCCAGGTGTGCAGCAGGAATTGCGCGGACTTGCCCATCGCGCCCATGAAGAGCAGGAGCGCGATGAGGGTGAGCACGTCCACCTCATAGCCGAGGAAGCTCAGGGTTTTACCGGTGAGGTCCGGCGCGGCCGCGAACACGGCGTCGAGATTGATCGAGTTCGTCATCGCGAACAGGGCGAAAATGCCGAGCGCGAACCCGAAGTCGCCGACGCGGTTGACGACGAACGCCTTGATGGCTGCCGCATTGGCCTCGGGCTTCTTGTACCAGAACCCGATCAGGAGATACGAGGCGAGGCCGACGCCCTCCCAGCCGAAGAACATCTGCACGAGATTATCGCTGGTGACGAGCGCCAGCATGGCGAAGGTGAAGAGCGACAGATAGGCGAAGAACCGCGGGCGGCTGTCGTCCTCGTGCATGTAGCCGATGGAGTAGAGGTGCACGAGCGCCGAGACGGTGGTGACCACCACCAGCATGACGCTCGTCAGCGTGTCGATGCGCAGCGACCACGCGGTGTCGAGCTCGCCCGATGTGATCCAGCGCAGGAGTGGCACGCGCGCCGTCTCTCCGCCGAAACCCACCTGAACGAACACGATCCACGACAGGAGCGCGGAGACCATCAAAAGCGACGTCGTGATGATCTCGGAGGGGCGCGGGCCCAGGGCGCGGCCGAACAGCCCCGCGATCAGCGCACCGGCGAGCGGCAGCAAAACAATGAGCGTATAGATCATGAGGACATCTCACCCTGGGGCGAGGGCGCAGCCGGCGGCCATCCCCCGTCAAGCCGAAGACCCATCGCGCTCATCCCTTCATCATGTTGATGTCCTCAACCGCGATGGAGCCGCGGTTGCGGAAATAGACGACGATGATGGCGAGGCCGATGGCGGCCTCGGCCGCTGCGACCGTCAGCACGAACAGCGCGAACACTTGGCCCACGAGGTCGGCGTGAAAATGCGAAAGAGCCACGAAGTTGATGTTGACGGCGAGCAGCATCAGCTCGATCGACATCAGGATGACGATCACGTTCTTCCGGTTGAGGAAGATGCCGAACATGCCGAGCGTGAAGAGGCACGCGGCGACCGTAAGGTAGTGTCCGAGCCCGATCTCCATGACCTTGCCTCTTGAATCCCCCTGCTAAGCGCCGCGTTAGTGTCTGGCCGGTGCGTCAGGAATGACGCTTTCGCCCGACGCGACCTTGACCATCTCGACGGCCGTCTCCGGTCCGCGTGCCACCTGCTCGGCAACCGACTGACGCTTGACGCCGGTCTTGTGCCGGAGCGTCAGAACGATGGCGCCGATCATCGCGACCAGAAGCACGAGCCCCGCCGCCTGGAAGAAGAAGACGTATTTCGTATAGAGAACTTGGCCGAGCGCTTCGGTGTTGGTGATGCCGGGTGGGATGGGTGACGCAAGTGTCTCCGGCGCCGCCGGCCCCACGCCGTGGGCGACGAAGAGGGCCACCAGCTCGGCAAGCACCACGCCGCCGACCAGAAGACCCACCGGCGCATTTCTGATGAAGCCCGCGCGCAGCGCCGCGAAGTCGACGTCGAGCATCATGACGACGAACAGGAACAGCACCGCCACCGCGCCGACATAGACGATCACCAGCAGCATGGCCAGGAACTCGGCGCCGAGCAGGATGAAGAGGCCGGCTGCGTTGAAGAAGGTGAGGATCAGGAACAGCACGGCGTGAACCGGGTTCTTCGCGACAATCACCAGCGTCCCGGCGACGAGCGCCAGGATCGCAAACAAATAGAAGAAGAACGCCGTCAGTGCCATTCCGTCCCCGCTTCTCCTCTCCCGTCGAGAGAGGAACGCTTCGTCTCCCCGCGCGCAGCCGTCACCGATAGGGCGCGTCGAGCGCGATGTTCTTCGCGATCTCGCGCTCCCAGCGGTCGCCGTTGGCGAGCAGGCGCTCCTTGTTGTAGTAGAGTTCTTCCCGCGTCTCGGTCGCGAACTCGAAGTTCGGTCCTTCCACGATGGCATCCACCGGGCAGGCCTCCTGGCACAGGCCGCAGTAGATGCACTTCACCATGTCGATATCGTAGCGCGTCGTGCGCCGCGTCCCGTCGTTGCGGCGCGGCCCGGCCTCGATGGTGATGGCCTGCGCCGGGCAGATCGCTTCGCATAGCTTACAGGCGATGCAGCGCTCCTCGCCGTTGGGATAGCGCCGGAGCGCATGCTCGCCGCGGAAGCGCGGAGAGAGCGGCCCCTTTTCGAACGGATAGTTGAGCGTCTTCTTGGGCGCGAAGAAATAGCGCATCGTCAGGAAGAACGCCGTGACGAATTCCGTGAGGAACAGCGATTTCAGCCCTTGGGCCGTCCGCATGGCCTTCTCCTATGCCGATCTCAGGATCTGCAACACGCCCGCGACGACGACCACCATGGCCAGCGAGAGCGGCAGAAACACCTTCCATCCCAGCCGCATCAGCTGGTCGTAGCGATAGCGCGGCACGATCGCCTTGGCCATTGCGATCAGGAAGAAGATGAAGACGGTCTTGATTGCGAACCAGAAGATTCCCGGCACCGCATTCAACGGCCAGATATCGAGGGGCGGCAGCCAGCCGCCGAGGAACAGGATGGTCGTCAGCGCGCACATGGCGACGATCGACACATATTCTCCGAGCATGAACAGGAGGTACGGCGTCGAGGAGTATTCGACCATGAACCCGGCGACGAGCTCGCTCTCGGCCTCGACGAGGTCGAACGGCGGACGGTTCGTCTCGGCGAGCACCGAGACAAAGAAGACGATGAACATTGGAAACAGCGGCACCCAGTGCCAGTCGAGTGCCGACGCCGGCAGCCCGACACGGGAGCCGAGGCCCGACGTCTGCGCCATCACGATATCGCCGAGGTTGAGCGAGCCGACCAGCAGCAGAACCGTGATGATGACGAAGCCGAGCGAGACCTCGTAGGAGATCATCTGCGCCGCGGAGCGGAGGCTGCCCATGAACGGATATTTCGAGTTCGACGCCCAGCCGCCCATGATGATGCCGTAGACGGCGAGCGAGGAGATGGCGAGGAGGAAGAGGATGCCGACGTTGAGGTCGGCGATCACCCAGATGCCCCACGAGTTCTGGTTGAGCGGGATCACCGCCCAGGCGGCCAGCGCGAATGTGGCGGTGGCAAGCGGCGCCAGCAGGAACACGCCCTTGTCGGCGCCGGCCGGGATCACAGGCTCCTTGAAGACAAACTTCAAAAGATCCGCAAACGACTGAAACAAGCCGAACGGACCGACGACGTTCGGGCCGCGCCGCATCTGCACGGCTGCCCACACCTTGCGGTCCATGAGCAGCAGGAAGGCGATGCTGATAAGCAGGCCGACGAGCACGAGCAGCGACAGGCCGACCGTGATCGCGAGCCACAGGCCGTAGTCCCAGAGCATGGAGAAGGTCTCGCTCGACATTGCGGGCTTGAGCTCCTATTCGGCCGCGGCCAGGCCGGACTGCTTGCCGGCGGCCTTCTTGATGGCGCTCATTTCGGCCATGACGGCGGAAGCGCGCGCGATCGGGTTTGTCAGGTAGAAATCGTGAATCGCGTTGCGGAACGGCTCGTCCTTGAGCGTGCCCGTGCCGTTCGCCAGGCTGGCGATGGCGTCGCCTGGCGCGGCCGTCACGCGGTCCAGCGCGGCCAGCGTCGGCGCGTGGCGGTACATGGCGGCGCGCAGCACGTTGATCGAGTCGTAGGGGAGCGTGTGCCCGACGAGCGGCGACAGCGCGCGGATGATGGTCCAGTCCTCGCGGGCGTCGCCCGGCGGGAAGGCGGCCCGCGCTGTCATCTGCGCACGGCCCTCGGTGTTGACGTAGGTGGCGCTCTTCTCGGCATAGGCCGCGCCCGGGAAGATCACGTCGGCCCGGTGCGCGCCGGCATCGCCATGGCTTCCCTGGTAGACGACGAACGTCTTGCCGAGCCGGCTCATGTCGATGTCGTCGGCGCCGAGCAGGAACAGGACGTCCAGCTCGCCTTTCTCGGCTGCCGCGACGAAGCTCTCGACACCGGTTGCGTCCGGCGTCTCCGGCACGAAGCCGAGGTCAAGCCCGGCGACGCGCGAAGCCGCCGTATGCAGCACGTTGAACGCGTTCCACGACGCATCCTTGCCGGCCGCCACCCGGGCGGCTGCGGCCAGCACCGCGCGTCCATCCTCGCGGGCGATGGCGCCAGCGCCGACGATCACCATCGGCGCCTTGGCCTCGGCGAGCGTTTTGGCGAAGGCGTGCTTGCCGTCAGCGACCTCGGCCAGCGTCTGTCCGCCCGCGCCGAGATACTCGTAAGGATAGGTGAGGTCGGCCTCTTCGCCGATGACGCCGACGGTGAGCCCGCCCTGGCGCCAGCGCTTACGGATGCGCGCGTTGAGCACGGCGGCCTCGAGGCGCGGGTTGCTGCCGATGAGCAGGATCGCGTCGGCGCGCTCGATGCCTTCGATGGTCGTATTGAAGACGTAGCTTGCCCGTCCGAGTGCCGGATCGAGCTTGGCGCCGTCCTCGCGGCAGTCGACGTTTTTCGAGCCGAGGTGCTGGAAGAGGTCTTTGAGCGCATACATCTCTTCCGCGCCTGCCAGCGGGCCGGCAATGGCGGCGATGCGTGCGGCGGAAGCGCCCTTGAGCTTCTCGGCCACGGCGGCCAGCGCATCCGGCCAAGTCGCGGGCTCGAGGCGGCCGTTGCGGCGGATATAGGGCTGGTCGAGGCGCTGCGTCCGCAGGCCGTCCGCCACGTGGCGCGTCTTGTCGGAGATCCACTCTTCGTTCACGGCGTCGTTGTTGCGCGGCAGGATGCGCATCACCTCGCGCCCGCGCGTATCGATGCGGATCGCCGAACCCACAGCGTCCATGACGTCGACGCTCTCGGTCTTTCTCAGCTCCCACGGCCGCGCGTTGTGCGCCCACGGTCGGTGCGTGAGCGCGCCGACGGGACAGAGATCGTTCACGTTGGCGCTCATCTCCGAGAGGATGCCACGCTCGAGGTAGGTGGTGATCTCCATGTCCTCGCCGCGGCCGATGGCGCCGAGCTCCTCGACGCCCGCCACCTCGGTCATGAAACGGACGCAGCGCGTGCAGTGGATGCAGCGCGTCATCGCCGTCTTGATCAGAGGGCCGAGATACTTCTCCTCGACGGCGCGCTTGTTTTCTGCGAAGCGCGAGCCGCCCGAGCCGTAGGCGATGGCCTGGTCCTGCAGGTCACATTCACCGCCCTGATCGCAGATCGGGCAGTCGAGCGGGTGATTGATGAGCAGGAATTCCATCACTCCTTCGCGCGCTTTTCTGACGGAGGCGCTCTGCGTGGAGATGACTTTCGGCGAATTGTCCTTGTTCGGCGGTAGGTCGTTGACGCCCATGGCACACGACGCGATCGGCTTCGGGCTGCCCTGCACCTCGACGAGGCACATGCGGCAGTTGCCGGCGATCGACAGACGCTCGTGATAGCAGAAGCGCGGAATCTCGGCACCGGCCAGCTCGCACGCCTGCAAAAGCGTGATGCCGTCCTCCACCTCGATCAGCTTGCCGTCGATGATGAGCTGCTTCGGCATGGTCTCAGCCTTACTCCGCCGCTTGCCTGTGCGCCGCCTGATAGGCGTCGATGCGCGCTTCGATCTCGTGGCGGAAATGACGGATCAACCCCTGTACCGGCCAGGCGGCCGCATCGCCGAGCGCGCAGATCGTATGGCCTTCGATCTGCTTCGAGACGTCGAACAGCTTGTCGATCTCGCTTTTCTGCGCCTCTCCGCGCGACATGCGCTCGAGAACCCGCCACATCCAGCCCGTACCTTCGCGGCAGGGGGTGCACTGCCCGCAGCTCTCGTGCTTATAGAAGTAGGCGATCCGCGTGATCGCCTTGACCACATCCGCCGATTTGTCGAGCACGATAATAGCGGCCGTGCCGAGGCCGGACTTGAGCTTCGTCAGGCTGTCGAAGTCCATCGTCAGGTCCTGGCAGAGCTCCGCCGGAATGAGCGGCATCGAGGAGCCGCCCGGGATCACCGCCAGCAGGTTGTTCCAGCCGCCGCGCACGCCGCCGCAGTGCTCGTCGATGAGCTGGCGCAGCGGGATGCCCATCTCCTCCTCGACCACGCAGGGCCGGTTCACGTGCCCCGAGATCTGGAACAGCTTGGTGCCGGTATTGTTCGGCAGGCCGAGCGCCGCGAACCAATGCCCGCCGCGGCGCAGGATATCGCCCACGACGGCGATGCTCTCGACGTTGTTGACCGTCGTCGGCGCGCCGTAGAGGCCCACGTTGGCCGGGAACGGCGGCTTGAGGCGAGGTTGGCCCTTGCGGCCTTCGATGCTCTCGAGCAGAGCCGTCTCCTCGCCGCAGATGTAGGCGCCGGCGCCATGGTGGATGTAGAGATCGAAATCCCAACCGTGAACGTTGTTCTTGCCGATCAGGCGCGCCTCATAGGCCTCATCGATCGCCCGCTGCAGGCGCTCGCGCTCGCGGAAGAACTCGCCGCGGATATAGATGTAGCTCGTGTGAGCGCGCATCGCGAAGCCGGCGAGCAGCGCGCCTTCGATCAGGAGATGCGGATCATTGCGCATGATCTCGCGGTCTTTGCAGGAGCCCGGCTCGCTCTCGTCGGCGTTGATGACGAGGTAGGAGGGGCGTGCGTCCGCCTTCGGCATGAAGCTCCACTTGAGCCCTGTCGGGAAGCCCGCGCCGCCGCGGCCGCGCAACCCCGAGGTCTTCACCTCGGAGATGATCCAGTCGTGACCCTTCTGGATGAAGAACTTGGTGCCATCCCAGGCGCCACGCGCCATCGCCCCCTTGAGTCCCGAATCATGGAACCCGTAGAGGTTGCGGAAAATGCGATCCGTATCCTCGAGCAGCATAGCGATGCTTACCCTTTGAGTTTCTCGTCAGAAGACGTCGTCGAGGGCGAGGCGCCGTCCTCGAGTTCGGGGAAGCGTGACCGCCAGGAGCCCAGCGTCGATCCGTCGTACAGCGAAGGATCGGTAAGCGACGTCGGTGGTCCCTCCGGAGCTGACGTCTGCCGCCCGATTTGGGAACCGGTCTGCGGCTGAGCGCCGCGGGCAAAGGCACCCAGAATTTTATCCAGCGCCTCGGGAGTGAGGTCCTCGTAGGTATCTTTCCAGATTTGGACGATAGGCGCGTTGGCGCAGCAGCCGACGCACTCGACCTCTTCCCACGAGAAATCACCGTCTTCGGACAGCTCGTGTGGGCGCTCCGAAATGCGCCGCTTGCAGACATCGATCAGCTGTTCCGCGCCCCTGAGCATGCAAGGCGTGGTGCCGCAGACCTGCACATGCGCTTTGGCGCCCACGGGCGAAAGCTGGAACAGCGTATAGAAGGTCGCCACTTCATAAGCCCGGATATAGGCGACGCCGAGCATATCCGCCACGTGGCGCAGCGCGGGCTCCGGCAGCCAGCCGCCGGCTTGCTCCTGTGCGCGCCACAAAAGCGGTATGATGGCGGAGGCTTCCTTGCCCTGCGGATATTTGGCGATCGTCTCCTGTGCCCAAGCGAGGTTCTCAGGCGTGAAGGCGAAGTCGCGCGGCTGATCAGGACTGAGGCGGCGGACGGCCATGCTGGCTCCCCAAAACGGAACAGCGCGGGGCTCGGAGGCTGCGCACGGATGATCCGGGTCAAACCCTGATCGTCCGGGAACTCTCCAGGCACTCCCCCGCTCGAGTGTTGCCCGTTCCCTACGTCTATTGCATCGCGAAAGCAAGCGCGCACCCCGCGACCGATCACACGCTATGCACGCGTATTGCAGGAGTTTCTTGATCTGGAGCAACAAACGGCAAGACGCTCCCCGGGCATTTGCCGCATTGGTGCCGGAAGGGATCGCGGAGCGCGTTATGCGCGCGCTGATAGCCGTTCACAGAGCCAGGGAGCCGCGACCTGCTGGGGCCGTCCACACCGGAGTGCTCCAAGCCTTGCCACAACCTCGCCGAGACGTCATATTCGGCTCGGAGGCTGGCGGCGGACGAGTACGTCGCCAACCGGGTCAGGTCCGGAAGGAAGCAGCCCTAACGACAGGTGCGCGGGTCGTTCGTCAGCCTCTTAATTCGCTCACGTTCGCTGATCGGACCGCCGGAAGCGATTCGGTGCTTCCCAAGCATAGCTTTGCTCCGCGTCCAAGCGCAGCTTGGCTTGGCAAAGACATTTGGCAAAGAGACGGGGCGCGGCGCAGTCCATGCGGAGCATGCCACGCCAGGATTGCCGGGTCGCATCCAAGCGTCACTTGGTTTCCCCAAGACGCTCCCCGGCCCATCCAGGCTGACAGTGGCGCCTCCGTTCCCCTATCGTTGAGCGCAAAGGCGGGGCGGGATGGCTGACAGGAAATCAGAAAGCAGAGACGCGGCTGCGGGCGCCGAGGCGGTGCCGGCGAAGCCCTATGTCGTTCTTGCTCGCAAGTATCGCCCGCAGACCTTCGACGATCTGATTGGCCAGGAAACGATGGTGCAGACGCTGCGCAACGCGTTTGCCTCCGGCCGCATCGCGCACGGCTTCATGCTGACCGGTGTGCGGGGCGTCGGCAAGACGACCACCGCGCGCATCCTGGCCCGTGCCCTCAACTACGAGACGGAAACCGTCGACCAGCCCACGATCGACATGCCGGCCCCTGGCCGCCATTGCATCGAGATCATGGAGAGCCGGCACCCGGACGTCATCGAGATGGACGCCGCCTCCAACACCGGCGTCGACAACATTCGCGAGATCATCGAAAGCGCCCGCTATCGTCCACTTTCCGCACGCACCAAAGTGTTCATCATCGACGAGGTGCACATGCTGTCGAAGGGCGCGTTCAACGCGCTCCTGAAGACGCTTGAGGAGCCGCCGGGCCACGTCAAGTTCATCTTCGCGACGACGGAAGTGCGCAAGGTTCCGGTGACGGTGCTCTCGCGCTGCCAGCGGTTCGACCTGCGCCGCGTCGACGTTCCGCGCCTGGCCGCGCACTTGAAATCGATCGCCGCCAACGAGGCGGCCGCCGCGGAGGACGATGCGCTGTTGATGATCGCGCGCGCCGCGGAAGGCTCGGTGCGCGATGCGCTCTCCATTCTCGACCAGGCAATCGCGACTTCGCTCGGTGCGGCTGGCGGCTCAGTGACCGCAGCGTCCGTTCGCGCGCTCCTCGGGCTCGCGGACAGAGGGCGCATCTTCGACCTTCTCGAGATGCTGGCCGGCGGGCGGATCGCGGAGGCGCTGGCCGCTTTCGATGATCTTTTCCAGGACGGCGCCGACGCGGTGCAGGTTCTGGCCGACCTCGCCGAGGCCGTCCACGTGACGGCCCGGATCAAAGCCGTGGGGCCCGATGCGGCAGGAGAGGGGCTGGCGCAGGATGAGAAGCGCCGTGCCGCCGCGCTCGGCGACCGCCTCTCCATGGCGCTGCTGGCGCGGCTCTGGCAGATGCTCCTCAAGGGGCTGGAGGAGGCCGGCAAGGCCCCCAATCCGCTGGCCGCCGCAGAGATGGTTCTGATCCGCATCGCACACACGGCCGACCTGCCGCCTCCGGACGAGGTCATCCGCATGCTAGGCGGAGCTCCGGCGACGCGTCGCGAGCCAGTGGATCGGAAACCGGCCGAGCCCGCGGAGCCGGCACCGACGGCGCAAGCCGCGCACGCGCCATCCGCCCGTGCGCCATCGTTGGATGAATCCGAGAATCCGGCCAGTTTCGATTTCGCATCCGAGCCCGACGAGGAATTGCTGGACGACGAGGCTGGTGAGTCCGCCCCGGCGCCAAGCATCTCGTTGCGCCCGCTGGCAACCTTCGCCGACGTGGCCGCGCTCGCTGGCGATCGCCGGGACGTCAAGCTCAGGATCGCGCTCGAGGAGCAGGTGAGCCTCGTTCGCTTCGACGGGACCGCTGGCGCCATCGATCTGTTTCTGCTGCCGGGAGCCGCGCCCGATCTCGCCAACGATCTGCGCGAAAAACTCAACAAATGGACAGGCCGGCGCTGGATCGTTGCGCTTTCGAAGACGCCGGGCGAGCGGAGCCTCGGCGAGGTGCGCCGTGAGCGCGAGGAGCAGGAGATCGCGGCCTTGAAGCGTCATCCTGCAATCGCAACGGTGCTCGCGGCTTTCCCCGATGCGGAGGTGTCCGCTGTTCCTCGGAGGCCGCTCGCGCGCGACGACGATAGCGCCACGGGATGATCCCCGGCTGGCGCGCGGTACATAGCCCGGGAATTGCTCCCGATTTGCGCCTGCGAGCCCTGTCATCCTTTTCCGGGCGTGAAGAGCAATGCTATGCTCGTCGTCAGCGCGCCGAATCGCGCTGCCCGCAAGCTCGGGTTCGGCGCCAGGACGGACGAACGTACGGATAAAAAGAATAAAGACGTAGACGCGCGCCTTCTCCCATATTCAGGACGCGATTTGGCCGGGCCTAGCCCGGCCTTTTTTTGTTCGTTTGGAGGGCTTCCGGAAAAGAAGCGCAATCAAAGGGCGCCCCGACGAGGCGCCGGCCTGCGGCCGTGTGTCGATAACGCGATGCGCTCCGCCGCCAAATGCACTAGCTTCAGCCAGAAACGCTTTACGCAGAGACGCGAACCGCAGGAGGATCGATGAAGGATCTGATGGGCATGATGAAGCAGGTCAAGGACATGCAGGAGCGCATGCAGCGCCTGCAGGAGGAATTGGCCGCCATGGAGGTCACCGGCACCGCGGGCGGTGGCCTCGTCTCCGTCACGCTCACGGGCAAGGGCGACATGCGGCGCGTCAATATCGACCCGTCGCTGCTCAAGCCCGAGGAGGCCGAGATCGTCGAGGATCTGATCGTCGCCGCGGCGGCCGATGCCAAGTCCAAGGTGGAGGCGGGCCTGCAGGAAAAGATGTCCGAGGTGACCGGCGGTTTGCCGTTGCCTCCGGGCATGAAGCTTTTTTGACGGAGCGGTGCTTAGGCTCGAAAAAATACCTTCGCTCATCCGGCGCCCAGGGGCCTGAGACTTGTTGAAATCCCAGGGCTTGTGCCCTATTGCGCACGCGTGCTGCCTGGGTGCGGGCCGTTGCGAGGCGAGCATGAGCTTGCGTAGCAATCGCAGTCAGGTTCCCATATAGCGAGATGGAGCGCATTCGCGGCGAGCGAAGGATTTGATCGCACGCGGACGCGCTTTCGTTTGGTCTTTCATGCAGGAAGGAAGCTTCATCTTGGACAGCGTTCTCATCATCGGGGCCGGTGCTGCGGGTTCGGTCACGGCGCAGAAGTGCGCGATGAACCGCGATGTTTTCAGGACGGTGCATCTCGCATCGCGGCGCCTCGAGGGCTGCGAGAAGGTCGCCAAGCTCTGCAAGACGCCGATCGACATCTCTCAGGTCGATGCCGATAACGTCGACGAGACCGTGGCGCTGATCGAGAAGGTCAAGCCCGATCTCGTGATCAACATGGCGCTGCCGTACCAGGACCTGCCGATCATGGATGCGTGCCTGAAGACGGGCGTGCATTACATGGACACCGCCAATTACGAGCCGCGCGACGAGGCGAAATTCACGTACGAGTGGCAGTGGCCCTACCACGACAAGTACGCGGACAAGGGCATCATGGCGGTGCTCGGCTGCGGCTTCGATCCGGGCGTCACGAACGTCTTCTGTGCCTACGCGCAGGAGCACCTGTTCGACACCATTGACACGATCGACATCATCGACTGCAACGCCGGCGACCACGGCAAGGCCTTCGCCACCAACTTCAATCCCGAGATCAACCTGCGCGAGGTCACGCAGCGCGGAAAGTATTGGAAAGACGGCGAGTGGATCGACATCGACCCGCTCTCCATCTCGACCATGATTGACTATCCGGAGGTTGGCCCGCGCAAGAGCTACCTGATCTATCATGAGGAAGAGGAGAGCCTCGTCCGCCATATCAAGGGCCTGAAGCAGATCCGCTTCTGGATGACCTTCTCGGACAACTACATCAAGCATCTCGACGTGCTGCAGAACGTCGGCATGACGCGCATAGATCCCGTCATGTACAAGGGCACGCCCGTGATCCCGATGGAGTTCCTGAAGGAGCTTCTGCCGCCGCCCTCGTCGCTCGGCGAGAACTACACGGGCAAGACGTCGATCGGCTGCGTCATCGATGGCACCAAAGACGGCAAGCGGAAGACGGTGCTGATCTACAACGTCTGCGACCACGCCGAGAGCTTCAAGGAGACGCGGGCGCAGGCCGTTTCCTACACGACTGGCGTGCCTCCCGTCGTGGGAGCCATGCAGATGTTCAACGGCGCCTGGACCGGCAAGGGCGTGTTCAACGTCGAGCAGTTCCCGGCGAAGCCGTTCCTCGATGAGCTCGCGAAGCAGGGTCTCCCCTGGCACGTGAAGGAGATCACGCCGGCCGATCAGGCCGAGCTTTTCTCCGTCAAGGGCTAACTCCAACTCGCTCTTGAAATGGAACGGCTCGAAAATCGGCCCGGAGCGCTCTCGCTCCGGGCTTTTCCATATGTGTGCGATATTCGGCCACTGCCGTAACGACGCCGCCGGGTAAGCGCGGGCCGCGCCCGTGATGATGACCGGCGCAGCGTGATCTATGAATGCATCGCACTTCTTCTCGGTCTGAGCCCAAGAAAAGGCCTCTGACGATGGAATAATTTTGCAGTCTCAATACTGCAGATTGCGTCAATTCCAGCGTTGCCCGTCCTCAATTGAATCACAAAATTCACCGAGCGTTAACGCTGTGATTCGATACTACGGGGGATAGAATGGCTCATCTTTCTCAGAAGCTCGCCGAAATGCACCGACGGATCGCCGAGAGCACTCAGGAGGAGCAGGCGCTCATCCGCGCGCTCGATGCCGCACTCAATCACGTGGACGAGAAGCTCCTCGCCGAGATCCGCCAGGTGACTGCGCATCACGAGGTGCGCCGCGCCGCGATCCTGACTGAGCTGCAGCATCTCGCCGGCCGTCTGTGCACGATCCCAGTCTCGGCGGGCGAGCCGCTAACGGCGATCGAAGCCGATGCGCGTCCGGCGCACGCCGAAGGGCAGACAAACGGCAACCAGCACCAGAACGGGGCCGCGCACGCGGCGGGCGGCACGCACGCTCCGGGCAACTGGCGCATCGCCGCGCAGAACATCCAGGACGATCTCGATTTCTACACCGACCCGCCCGCGGCCTCACACTGAGGCCCGGCACCGTTTGTCGGCAGGCGGTTGCCGGCGGTTCGCAGCGGCTCTCCTGCGCCTATCCGGACCAGGAATGATCCGCCCTGGCGACAAAAGGCCGAGGATGCCATATAGCGCGCTTTACGATCTCCCTTCCGAGGCAGCGCGCATATGATCCCGGAACTTCCTCATGACATCCGTACGCCGGCCTACGTGCTCGACGTAGCGGCGCTCAAGCGAAATCTCGCGACTGCGGCCCGCATCAAGCGCGAAGCAGGCGTGAAGATGCTGCTGGCCACCAAGGCGTGGGCGATGCCGGCCGCTTTTCCGCTGATGGTGGACGTGCTCGACGGCACGACCGCCTCGGGCGAGTACGAGGCGCGTCTTGGCCGCGAGGAGTTCGGCCGGGAAGTGCACGTCTATGCGCCGGCTTACGCGCCGGGCGAGGTGGCGCGCCTCACCGGCATCGCCAATCACATCTACGCCAACTCGCCGGAGCAGGCCGTGCACGTGGCGGACGTCGTGCGCGGCTCAGGCCGTTCGGACATCGCGATCGGTGCGCGCATCAACCCGGGCTATTCTAACGCCACGCTCGGGGGTGCGCTTTACGATCCATGCGCGCCGAATTCGCGCTTCGGCACGACCGCGGCCGAGATCGATCGCCTCCCGTGGGACGATATCGACATCTTCCACGTGCACGCGCTGTGCGAGTCTCTGGCCGATGGATCGGTCGGCTTGATCGAGCATGTGGCGCGCGACTTCGCGCCATACCTCAAGCGCGTGAAGGCCGTGAACTTCGGCGGCGGCCACTTCATCAACAAGCCGGGCTATGACGTCGGCAAGCTAATCGCTGCCCTTAAGGCATTCCGTGCCGAGTTCAGCCTCGAGGTCTACCTCGAGCCGGGAGCGGGGCTCATCGTCGACGCCGGCTACCTCGTCGCAACCGTCATCGGCCTGCACCGCAACGACGGCGAGATCGCGATCCTCGATGCCTCCGCCTCGACGCACATGCCCGACGTGTTGGAGGTGCCCTACACGCCGCCCGTGCTCGGCGCGGAACTACCGGGTGTGCTGGCGCACGACTACATTCTCGGCGGCAAGACCTGCATGACCGGCGACGTGATCGGCGAGTATTCCTTTGCCGAACCTCTCACCGCCGGCTCTCGCATCGTGTTCGGCGACATGATGCAATACACGTTCGTGAAGAACACGACCTTCAACGGCACGCCTCTGCCGGACCTCGCGATGCTGCACGAGGACGGCCGCTACGAGGTGGTGCGCACCTTCGGCTATGAGGAGTTCCGCCGCCGCCTGGGTTAACGCGGCTCGCCATGGCTAGCGTCCGCAATTCCACTGGCCCCCAGCCGGTGTTATGAAGCCCTGCCGAGAAGACAGTCTTGCGAAAGGCGGGCGGCGTTCATGATGCGTCACGCGGTAATGGTGATCGTCGCTGGGGTGACCTTGGCGGGCAGCAGCCTGGCGCAGGACATCAAGCCCCCCGACGATTTCAAGGCCAACATGATGATCCGCTCGACGGTGATAGCGGTCAATCAGGCCAACAAGACCAACAACTACACGGTTTTGCGCGATCTGGGCTCGCCGCGCTTTAAGGAAGCCAACAGCGCAAAGAAGCTCGCCGACGTTTTCGCGGAGCTTAGAAAATCGAAGTTCGACCTGTCTCCGGTTCTGTTTTTCACGCCCCAGATGCTTGCGCCGCCGGCGGTGACGCCTGCTGGCATGCTGCGGCTCACCGGCTATTTCGACACGGTTCCGCAGCGCGTCTCGTTCGACATGCTGTTCGAGAGCGTCAAAGGCGAATGGCTGCTCTACGGTATCAACATCGCGACGCAACGCTCGCCTGCTGTTGAGGGCGCCAAGAAATAGCGGCGCTTGCCTGCGAGGGTGCCGAGAGATCGGGTGGCTCTGTATCGCATCGGCAACAGTTAACAAGCTATTAATCGTCCGATCACATCGGATGCGTTGATTTGCGTCAAGGTGCGTGCCCTAGATGTGGACGGTTTGTGGAGAAGTTGTGTGCGAAGTGTGTCGTGACGTTGCATCTTCGGTCCTTTTCGGGGTTCACGCCTTTAGGCGCAAAAGGGCGAAAAACACAGACCGCGTAGGGGTTTGTGGAGTTGCGTATCATGTGCTCGAGGGGATACTCGCAGGAGCGGACACTTTATTGCGGAAAGCCTCTGTCCTCGGTTGTGAGTGCTTTGGCAATTTGCGCGATATTGTCGACCACCGGGTCGACTGAGGCCGGCGCGCAGAGCATCCCAGTATCGCCAGGCCAGCCGAGTCCACTACAGAATCTGGTGACCAGTTCGCCACAGCTTGGCAAAGATGACATTGGCGGGACAGGCCAGTGTGCCGAGCAATTCACCAATGCCACCAACACTGCCTATCGCAACGCAATCATCGCCGGCGATGTTGGTCTCGCGTCGAGCGCTGCCGGCTTGGCAGCCTCGATCGCTGCTGTGACCGCACAGTCAGTTGCCGCAGGTGTTCAGACCGGAGCTTACGCCACGATGGCGGCGGGCTTGGGAGTTGCGGCAGCGGGAGCGGCGCCAATTGTCGTTGTGGCAGGGGCGGCTGCTCCCGGACTTGCAACCGCTGCCGCTGCGGCCGGTGTTCTGGCCGGCGGATCAACGGCAGAGACTGTTGCCCTTGGCGCGGAGATCGCGGGATTGGGCTTAGATGCAGCAGGCGTTGCATCTCAGATTGCAGGACAGGTCTTCAGCCACGAGGCACAGAATCTCGTCGATTACGCCGCAACGCTGCCCAGCTGCGAAGCTGAGTTCACCGGCACGGTTCTCGCCCACGCGAACATCGCTGCCGGTCAGGGCATCTCCGCATTTGACGGTGCCATCAGCATCGGCAACCCCGACGGCACGAGCTACGCTCCTGGCATTACGTTGGGAGGCGGCGCGCTGTCCGGTGCGGGCTCCGGTGCTCTCGCTGAAACCGGGCATATCGATGCCATCGCCATCGGAAACGACGCGGAAGCAAAAAACGCGAACGACACCGCACTGGGCACCGGTGCGAGCGCGACGGGTGGTGGCGCGACGGCGATCGGCGCCGGTGCGAATGCCGAAGGCGAGAATTCGATCGCCATCGGCAATTCTCACGCCGAGGGCGCGAGTTCGGTCGCCATCGGCGACGGCTCCCATGCAGGCGGCGAGAATGACATCGCCATCGGCACCGGAAACGACACGGGAGCCGGCGGCAACAACACGGCCATCGGCAGCGGCATCAAGATCATCAACGGCTCGGGCAACACCGCGCTCGGCATCGGACACGAAATCGACGGCAGCAACAACTTCGTTGCGGGCGACCCGAATGAAACCATCGGCAGCGAAAACAGCGTCGTTGGCAACGACAATTACACGAACGGCGATGACAACCAGCTCGTTGGCAACAGAAACGAGCTAGCCGGAAACCAGAATCAGCTGACCGGTGTCGACAACAGCGTCCATGGCGACCGCAATCAGGTGTCTGGTGCTGATAACAATGTCGAAGGCAACGAGAACGTCGCCATTGGCAACAGCATTGACGTGGATGGGGACGAGAACATCGCCATCGGCGATAACGCGTCGATCGACGGAAATCGAAGCGTAGCCATCGGACGCAACTCGGAGGCGGCCGGAGACGGCAACGTTGCAATGGGCGACGCAGCGGCCGCCGCGGGCTCTAACGCGACGGCGATCGGGCAAGGAGCTACTGTTGTCGGCATCGACTCAACCGCGACAGGCGCGGGAGCGTCGTCCTTCTTCTCTCTCGGCTCAACGTCGACCGGCGCCCTCTCGAATACGAACTTCAGCGCCTACTCGCTCGCGAGCGGATTCGAGTCCGATGCCTCTTACAGCGTCGGCTCATCGGCCACGGGCGCGTTCTCCTCGGTCGCTGGGACGACCCTCGGTACGGCCAACGGATACAGCGCCGCTGTGACCGCAGGCACCATCGGCGGCACGGCAAGCGGCGCCTTCTCGGTCACGAGCGCTGACGGCGCCTCCGCATACGGCGGAGCCTCGACGGCGAGCGGTGTCGATTCGACCGCCGTCGGCACGGCCTCCACGGCATCGGGAGCGAGCGCAACGGCCATGGGCGCGAGTTCGGAGGCCTCCGGCGTCGGTTCCATCGCGATCGGCGATGCCGATGCCACGGAGACGAACGCCGTCGCCGTCGGAACGGGCTCTGTCGCGCAAGGGTCGAATTCGATCGCTCTCGGCGCCGGAGCATTTGCAGGCGGTTCCAGCGATATCGCCGTCGGTCATGATGCGAGGGTGCTTGCGAGCAACAGCAGCGCGTTCGGTAGCGGAGCTACCGTCAACGCGGGCCATGTCAACTCGACCGCACTCGGAACGGGCGCGAGCACGACGTACGACAATCAGGTGATGTTGGGTTTGAGCACCCAGACCTACACGACCCCCGGCATCACGTCCGACCTCAGCCGGAGTCGGCAATCAGGGCCGCTTGAGCTCCTGACGACCGACGCCAACGGAAATCTCGCCTCCGATAACGGCGATACGTTCAAGGCTATCGCTAAGCTACAGGCTGGCGTAGCGCTCGCGCTTGCGGCCGAAGCACCCTCGCTTACGACGAGCGAGTCCTTCGGCGTCAGAGTGGGCTGGGGCAACTTTGATGGCGATGGCAACGCTGCGGCCATCAGCGCCATCGGTGTCCTATGCCGCAACTGTCTTTCGACAGGCGATCGGCTTGCCATCGACGGTTCCGTCGGTGCCGGCTGGTCCGAATATAAGACGTATAGCGCCGGTAACGTCATCGGCGGCCGCGCAGGCATCCAGTGGACATGGTGATCTGACTACGGAAGAAGCCCGCTACCGCCATAGGACCCGGTGGCGGGGATAGGCAGTATCGCGCGAGGACGGGCTACCGCTTCGCCCGGCAGGATTGCAGGCAGCGGGTGAGCTCCGCTCCGCAGCGTGGGCTGTCTTTGGTGGCCCGGCGGCAGGAATTTTCCTGGGCATAGCAGCGCTGAGCGCAGTCGTTGGCCGACGTGAGTGTAGGCAGGGCAGCAGAAAACGCCCCGAAGCACAGGGTGGCGATTGCGTATCGCATGGCTCGGCTCACGGAGCGGCCTCCTCTCCTCGGGTCTTTCCCGTTGTCCGATGGAACGCCTTGCGCGCCGCGGAGTGTGGCCTGCGCACGATGAACGCCAGCTGAACCGGTCGTCAAGCCGGACCTAGTGTGCTTCCGGAAAAGTGGGCACCGGTTTTCGATAAGAGGCACGGCTGAATAAAAGCTTAGAGCCGCTCCCCGGTTCCACCTAAACTGGAACGGCTCTGGAGCGCCACACGGCCGGTTCCGATCCGGGCGGCATCACGAAGCGCCTCCGGGGCCTTTATCTATCCGACCGCGCGTCTACCCGGCAAACCGGTTGCCATGAAAACGTGAATCCGCCGCTGGCATAACCGCAAGGGCCGCAACCGCCAGCGATCCCGATTCGTTGCTCTGACCGCGCTAAAAGGAAAACTCCGCAAAGATGCGGTCGATCGAGCCGTGCCACCGGCCCTCGAAGCGCGCGATCAGCTCATCCGCTGCTGTCCGCCCGGAACGGACGAGGCTGTCCAGTGAGTCGAGATAGACGCTCTCGTCCTGGCCTTTGGCGTTGAACTGGCGGCGATTGGTAAGGCCAGCGCGTGATATCGCGAGAGCCTCCTGCGCGAGATGCTGCACGGTCACGTCTCTGAAGCGCGTAGCGAGCGCTTCGCGCGGAACGGCGTTGCGCAGGCCCTGGCGCTCCTCGGCCGTCCATGACTTGACGAGATCCCACGCCGCATCGAGCGCCTCGGCATCGTAGAGAAGTCCGACCCAGAAGGCCGAGAGGGCGCAGATGCGTGGCCAGCGTCCGCCGTCGGCGCCGCGCATCTCGAGGAAGCGCTTGAGCCGCACCTCGGGAAAGAGCGTCGTCAGATGGTCAGACCAATCGTCGAGGGTCGGAAGCTCGCCGGGCAAGGCGGAAAGATTGCCGGCCATGAAATCCCGGAATGACGCGCCGGCGACATCGATGTAGCGACCGTTGCGGTAGACGAAGTACATCGGCACATCAAGCGCGTATTCGACATAACGCTCATAGCCTGCGCCCCCCTCGAACATGAACGGCAGCATGCCGGTGCGTTGCGGATCGGTCTCGCGCCAGACTTCACTCCGGAGCGACTTCATCCCGTTGATGCCGCCTTCCGTGAACGGCGAGGAGGCGAACATGGCCGTGGCGATCGGTTGCAGTGCTAGGCTGACGCGCAGCTTCTTCACCATGTCGGCTTCGTCTTCGAAGTCGAGGTTCACCTGGATGGTTGCCGTACGGTACATCATGTCGAGCCCGCGCTTGCCGACCTTCGGCATATAGCGGGTCATCACGGCGTAGCGCTCCTTGGGCATGTGAGGCGTCTCGGCCAGCGTCCACTTCGGGGAGAAGCCGACGCCGAGGAAGCCGATGCCGAGATCCTCGCCGACATCGAGCACCTCCTGGAGATGCTGATCCGTCTCGTCGGCGGTCTCATGCAGTGTCTGGAGCGGCGCGCCGGAGAGCTCGAACTGCCCGCCGGGCTCAAGGCTGATCGTGCCGCCCGGCTGCCCATCCGGCCGCTTGAGCGCGATGATGGTCTCGCCTTCGAAAATCGCTTCCCAATCGTAGCGGGTCATCAGGTGCTCCATGAGCGCCCGGATGCCGCGCTCACCCTCGTAGGGCACCGGCTTCAGCGTTTCCGTATAGAAGACAAACTTCTCGTGCTCGGTGCCGATGCGCCAAGCGTCTCGCGGTTTTTCGCCGGCCGCGATCCAGGCGACGAGATCGTCGCGGGAACGCGCGAGCGGGCTCTGAGCCCCATCCTGGCGGGTCGACATCTGTGGGGCCTCTGAAAGGATCCGGGGCGGAGTTTGGCAGGAGTTATGACGATTGGGGCGGGACGAAACAAGGGGTGGGTGATCGGCCAGATTATCGGTCGCGCCTTTTGCATCCGGCCGCCCGTGTGGTGGCGCGTGGACGGGAAAGTTGAGAAAAGTCCTAACGCACGCGCTGAGGCGGGAGGCACGCTTCCACCCGGCGCGGATCGTCAGGGATCGTTTCCGAAGCTACGCAAGCTTCGAGGCGTCGGATCATCACAGGCCGATGATTAGGGCGGAGGCAGTCGACGATCCGGTGCATGCCGGCCTGTCTGCATCGGTCGAGCTCGCCCATGATGAAATCCGGGGCATCGACGTCGGTGCGCGGGCGCCGCGAAAGATCGATATAGGGCTCGATGCTGATCTGCGGCCTCTCGTGACGCGTCGGCGCGTTTGGCTGGCCTTCGCGGCGACCGCCTGCGGACAGGGGTGCCACGGCGTCGGCGACGAGCAGGATCGCGGCCGCCGTCAGGACCCCTGCTGTCATTCGCATCTGCAACTCTCCATGCGCAGCGGAGCGAGGTACGCTTCGCTCCAGCCTGCGATGGTACGGCTCGGCCGTAAAAGAATCGTGCGCCCGGCCCTTAATCATGAAGTGGCCCGGGCCGGCAGCGGACGGAGGTCGCCATGAAGTACGAGGCTCTCCTCGCCGGTGGCATCATCGTCGCCGCGATCGTCGTCGCCGCGCTAACGCTGGACGGCCAGAAAGTACCCAATAAGAAGATCGCCGGCGGCACCGAGGCGTGCACCTATCATGCCGGTCCTATGGACGCTGAGCTGATCGCTGAGGGCAAGGATGCCGGACGGCGCATTCTGTACACGATCCTCGCTCTCGAGAGAAAATGCGAGTACGTGACCCTGGCGCTGCCGGATGGGACCCGCCAGGCGATGAAGCTCGGCCCCGCCGGCCGCAAGCCGGGCGAGCGCGGGCCGCCGAGCGTGCCAACGTTCCAGGATGAGTGAACGTGCTCTGGGCGTGCGGCACGCCGGGGAGAGACCCGAATGATCAGGTTTGCTTCGCCTCTGGCTTAGGCTGCGCCGGCGGCCCTGCCGCCGGAGGTGAGGCGGCGAGGATGGCCCGCGCCTTGGCGCAATCCTCCTCCATCTGTCGCACCAATTCGTCCGCGTTCGCGAACTTGCGATCGTTACGAACCTTGTCGATGAAAATGACCTCGATGGTGCGTCCGTAGATCCGCTCGGCGAAATCGAGCAGAAAAACCTCGAGCACCGGCATGCCGTCGTCGAACGTCGGGCGCGTGCCGAGATAGGCGGCGCCGTCCAGAACCCGCCCGTCGTCGAGCGTCGCCCGAACGGCGAAGATGCCATGTCCGAGCGCCGTACCCTTCGCCATCGCCACGTTCGCGGTCGGAAACCCGAGGCCTGTCCCGCGCTGCGCGCCGCCGATGACGGATCCGCGCACGCTCCAGGGCCGTCCGAGCAACTCGGCCGCGCTCTTGACGTCCCCTTCCGCCAGCTTGAGGCGGATTCCCGTTGAGGAAAATGGCTCGCCGCCCGCGGCGACAGGTTCGATAACGGTCACGTCGAAGCCATGCGTTTTTCCTGCGGCCCGCAGCGTTTCCGCCGAGCCCGATCGATTGTGCCCGAAGAAGAAATGATAGCCTACCACGACGTGGGCGATGCCGAGGGCACCGACCAAAATCTCGTCGATAAAGCGGTTGGCCTCGAGGGCTGCAAGCTTCGCGTCGAACGGCAAAACGATGGCGAGATCGAGACCCAGATCGCCGAGCACGTCGAGCTTTTCGGGAAGAGGCGTCAGGCGGAAGTGCGGCGTGTCGGGCCTGAAGAATTCGCGCGGATGCGGCTCGAAGAGCAGCACGCCAGCAGGGCGCCCCAATCGCCGCGCCTCTTCGATGGTCCGCTGGATCAAGATTTGATGGCCGCGGTGCACGCCATCGAAGTTTCCGATCGCGAGAACAGCGCCTCGGGCCTCGGGCGGAATTGCGTCCGAGCCTTCTATGACTCGCATGGTGGGGCGATCCTGTGGATGGGTCATGCGGCCGGACGGCCGGGAACCTTGAGCTGCGCTTCGCCCGTCAGAACAGGCGTTCCATCGACCGTGCATACGGTTTCGAAACGCGCCCGTTTCTTCTCGGGATTGAGCTCGACGAGCTTGACGGTAGCGACAACGGTATCGCCGATCTTGACGGGTGCCTTGAAATTGAGGGTCTGGGAAACGTAGATGGCGCCGGGCCCGGGCAGCTTCATGCCGAACACGGCTGAGATGAACGCGGCGGACAGCATTCCATGGGCGATCCGCTCCTTGAACATTGTGCCGGCCGCATAGGCGGCATCGACATGCACCGGATTGCGGTCTCCTGAGATCTCGGCAAAAGCCATGATGTCACCCTCGCTGACCGCCTTGGAAAGCGAGGCCTCCTGGCCCACCGCGAGATCTTCGAAGTAGGTGATTTTGCTGTTGGTCATGCGGGTCATCCTGACGGTGTTCTGGATCTGGTCCATGGCGGAGCCATGCAACGAAAGATCAGGCGGAGCCATGCAACGAAAGATCGGGCGAAGCTATGCAAGTTAAAGTGCCCGATAAGAAATACGGTCAAACAAAACCTGAAGCCGTCGCGCGACTCCACTTAAGCTGAGGCGAGCCGAGTGACCCGCGCTGCTTAGTTGCTGACATGCAACTCGTGGCCGTTGGCCGCCCGTCTGTCGGCTGCACGCAACTGTTGCAGCCGGGCATCGGATGGCGTTATAAGGCGTAATCCCAAAATTTCTACGACCCACAATGGCTTTTGCGGAGCGCCCGCGGGAGCCCGGAGAAAACCATATGAGCGACCGCAAACCTCTGATGCCGAAGGCCACCGCCGTCTGGCTGGTCGAGAACACGTCGCTGTCCTTCGAGCAGATCGCCGAGTTTTGCGGCTTGCACGTGCTCGAGGTCAAGGGCATCGCCGACGGCGACGTGGCCCAGGGCATCAAGGGGCTCGACCCCGTGACGTCGAGCCAGCTGACGCGCGATGAGATCGAGACGGCAGAGAAGGATGCGAGCCGCAAGCTCCGGCTGGCCGAGCCGAAGGTGGTCATTCCGGAGACCACCACGTCGCGGCGCGGCCCGCGGTATACGCCCGTCTCCCGCCGCCATGACCGCCCGAACGCCGTTCTCTGGCTTCTTCGCAACCATCCCGAGCTCAAGACGAGCCAGATCATGCGCCTCGTCGGCACGACCAAGCCGACGATCACGCAGATCAAGGAGCGGACGCACTGGAATTCGGCGAATCTGGTGCCGCAGGATCCGGTCACACTCGGGCTCTGCTCTCAGACCGAACTCGACAACGAGGTGAAGAAGGCGGCGCGGCGCGTCGAGCGCGAGCAGCGCGAGGCTGAGCGCGAAGCCATCAAAGCCGGCACGCTGCTGCCCACCGAGGAGACGACGGCCCCCGAAGCCGCGACAGCGGACGAGGAAGGCTTCCGGCCGACCGCCGAGATCGTGCATCCTCGCGGTGCCGAGGAGGCGCACGAGGAAACGCCGGCCGAGGAGGAAGCGCGCGTCTTCGCCAAGCTCAAAGAGCTTAAGTCGGATGCTCCCTCAGAGGACGAGGACGACGAGAGAGCGGCCGAGAAGGACGAGGAGACGCCGCGGGGCGACGGCTGACCGTTTCTTCGTGGCAGTTCCGGGCCCGACTTAGAGGCTGTGATCGTTGCGAATGCCCTATAGTGCCGTTCCGGTTTAAGCGGAAACGGAAAACGGCTCTAAGTTTTTGTTTCTTCGTGCTTCTTTCCGGAAAAATGGTTCCATTTTTCCGGAAACATTCTAGCTCAGCCCTGCCCACCAGGAGATGAGCGTATCGGCGACGAGGGCGATGAAAATCGCCGCGCCCACGTCGCGGTTGGCGCGGAAGCGGCGCAAGCAGTTCTGTGCGTCCGATGTGTCGAGCGTCGAGACCTGCCAGGCCATCTGGAGGCCGACCAGCGCCACGCCGAAGAAGAACACGAGATGGGTGCCCGCCAGGAACCCCGCGGCGATCCAGAGCAGGAGCGCGCCCGCATAGAAGCCTCCGATCCAGGTCGCTGTGTTTTCGCCGAAGCTCAGGGCTGTCGATTTGAGGCCCAGCATCAGGTCGTCCTCGGTGTCTTGGTGGGCGTAGATGGTGTCATAGCCGATCGTCCACAGCACGGAGCCGACGTAAAGCAGGAACGCCGGCAGCGCCAGCGAGCCCTTGACGGCGGCCCAGCCCATCAGCGCCCCCCAATTGAAGGCGAGGCCGAGCACGGCCTGGGGCCAATAGGTGAAGCGCTTCATGAAGGGATAGATCGCCACCAGCCCGAGTGACGCCACGCCGAGCAGGATGGTGAACAGGTTGAACCAGATCAGCACCAGGAAGCCGATGCCGGAGAGCACGGCGACGAACAGCAGCGCGGCTTCGGGCGAGACCTGACCCGAGGGGATGGGCCGGCTGGCCGTCCGCTCCACGCGCGCGTCGTACTCGCGGTCCACGTAGTCGTTATAAGCGCAGCCCGCGCCGCGCATGACCACGGCCCCGATGGCGAACAGGGCCAGGAGCTTGAAGTCCGGATGCGGCCGCCCGTTCGATACCTCGGCCAGCGTCACCGCCCACCAGCACGGAAAGAGCAAAAGCCAAGTCCCGATCGGCCGATCCAGGCGTGCGAGCCTGAGATAGGGCCGCCACGGCCTGGGGGCGAAGCGGTCCACCCAGTTCCCGGCCGGCGCGTCCCTGACGGATTCTGATCCGCTTTCGGTCGTTCGGTTCTGATCCGGGTTGGCCGCCTGTGGCATCATCGTGGCTTGCATCCTGCTGTCGTTTTTGGGGCGACGTTATCCGCCGGCGCCTTGCCGGGCAACTCGGCCGAATGCATCTCGCGCACTTCTATGCCGCGCCGGCTTCGGGTATGCACACGCCATGGCCGTTCATGATTTCACGTCCCAGCGTCTCTTCGTCGATCATCCGCTCGCAGCGGGCACGCGTGTGCCGTGCACGCCCGAGCAGGCGAGCTATCTGCGGGGCGTTTTACGCCTTTCGGAAGGCGACGAGATCCTGGTTTTCAACGGCCGCGATGGCGAATGGCGGGCGCGCCTAGCCGAGCAGGGAAAGCGCGGCGCGGCGCTGGAGGCCATGGCTCTCGCGCGCCCCCAGGTAGGCGGGCCGGACCTTCATTATCTCTTCGCACCATTGAAGCGGGCCCGGCTCGACTACATGGTGCAGAAAGCGACCGAAATGGGCGCCTCCCGCCTGGCGCCTGTGCTGACGCGCCATACTGTTGCCGAGCGCGTCAATCTCGGCCGCATGCGGGCCAACGCCATCGAGGCCGCCGAGCAGTGCGGCATTCTGCGCCTGCCGGATGTAGCGGAGCCAGTGGCGCTCCCGGCATTGCTCGAGACGTGGGATGCGTCCCGCGCGTTAATCTTTTGCGACGAGGGGGCCGAGCAGGCAAACCCGCTCGTCGCTCTCGGTGCGCTGCGTCCGGGGCCGCTTGCGGTACTGATCGGGCCCGAGGGCGGATTTTCGCCCGATGAGCGGGAGATGATCCGCGCCCTGCCGCAAGCGACGGCGATCTCGCTGGGGCCACGCATCATGCGTGCCGACACGGCGGCCGTCGCCGCGCTTGCGCTCGTCAATGCCGTCCTTGGCGACTGGCGCTAGACACGAGAAAAACGTAACGCAACGGAGGCTTCCCCGTGCTGACGCTCTATCACAATCCGCATTCGCGCTCCGCCGTGGTCCACTACATGCTGCACGAACTTGGCGAGCCGTTCGAGATCGTGCCGGTCGATTTGCAGAAGGGTGAGCACAAATCGCCCGAGTTTCTCGAGCTCAACCCGATGGGCAAGATCCCCGTGCTCCGCGATGGCAACGTCGTCGTGACGGAGGTTCCGGCCATCCTCACGTATGTCGCCGATAAATATCCGAATGCCGGTTTGGCCCCCGCCATCGATGCACCCGACCGCGGCGCTTATCTTCGCTGGATGTTCTTCTATGGAAGCTGCATCGAGCCGGCGGCGACGGACCACTATCTGAAGCGGGAGTCGCCGTCATCGACAGTGGGCTGGGGAAAGCTGGACGATGTGCTGGGCACGCTCTCGGCGGGCCTCACGCCCGGGCCCTGGCTGCTCGGTGAGCGCTTCTCGGCGGCCGATGTGCTAATCGGATCCGGGCTCGGCTACATGCTTCCGTTCAATCTCCTTCCCGAGCGCCCGGAATACCTTGCTTATGTGGAGCGGCTGGAGGCTCGGCCGGCGCATAAAGCGGCCCGGGCGGCGGATGCCGCGCGCTTGGCGGATTGAGGTGGCTCTCGGTTGCCAAGCGTGCGGTTCTGCATCACGACGCGCGATGATTAATGCCGGGAGGCTTCAATCGAGGGCGGAAAACGTCTAGAACCGCCATCAAATCAGGCCGATACGGAAAGACAGGCAAGGAAATGACGAAGGGCAGCGGCGGGGCGGAGGCAACTATGGCGAGCGGCGCAGGCACGCCCGCCCGCGACTGGAGCGAGACGCTGTTCCTGCCCAAGACCGACTTTCCGATGAAGGCCGGCCTCCCGCAACTCGAACCGAAGATCCTCGAGCGCTGGCAGCAGCGTGGGCTTTATCGCGAGCTGCGCGAAGCGTCCCGCGGCCGTCCGAAGTTCGTACTGCACGACGGCCCGCCCTATGCCAACGGCCACATCCACATCGGGCACGCGCTGAACAAGATCCTGAAGGACCTTGTTGTGAAGAGCCAGCAGATGCTGGGCTTCGATTCCAACTATGTGCCCGGCTGGGATTGCCACGGCCTGCCGATCGAGTGGAAGATCGAGGAACAATACCGCGCCAAGGGCCGCGAGAAGCCGGATTTTACTGATCCCGACGCCATCAACGCGTTCCGCGACGAGTGCCGCAAGTTCGCCGAGACCTGGGTCGACGTGCAGCGCGAGGAATTCAAGCGGCTCGGCGTCGTCGGTGACTGGGAGCACCCGTATCTCACCATGAGCTACGCGGCGGAGGCCACCATCGCGCGCGAGCTGATGAAGTTCGCCGCCAACGGATTGCTCTATCGCGGCTCGAAGCCCGTCATGTGGAGCGTCGTCGAGAAGACGGCGCTGGCCGAAGCGGAGGTCGAGTATCAGGACTATCAGTCCGACATGGTGTGGGTGAAGTTTCCGGTGAAGTCCGGCGGCCTGCCGCACGATGCCAGCGTCGTCATCTGGACGACCACGCCGTGGACGCTCCCCGGCAACCGGGCCATCAGCTTCTCGTCGAAGATCGACTACGGTCTTTACGAGGTGACGGCCGCGCCCGAAGGCAACTGGGCGAAGGTCGGCGACAAATACGTTCTGGCCGACAAGCTGGCGGCAGACGTCATGAAGGCCGCGAAGGTAGAGGCTTTCGAGCGCCGCGCCGCCGTTACAGGCGACGAGCTAAAGGGTGCGCTGGCCGAGCATCCGCTCGCGTCCCTCGGCTACGGCTTCGACGTGCCGCTCCTCGACGGCGATCACGTGACCGACGATGCCGGCACCGGCTTCGTGCATACCGCGCCTGGCCACGGCGCCGACGACTACAACATCTGGATCGCGAGCCAGAAGGCGCTCCGCGACCGCGGCATTGACACCACCATCCCCTTCACCGTCGACGCCGATGGCGTGCTGACCAAGGAAGCGCCGGGCTTCACCGGCAAGCGCGTGCTGAAAGAGAACGGCGACAAGGGCGATGCCAACGACGCCGTCATCAAGGCGCTGGCGGAAGCGGGCAACATCATCGCGCGCGGCCGGCTCAAGCATCAGTATCCCCACTCGTGGCGCTCGAAGAAGCCGGTCATCTTCCGCAACACGCCGCAGTGGTTCATTGCCATGGATAAGGGCTTCGGCACAGACAGCCGCACGCTCCGCGAGGTGGCGCTCGCCGAGATCAAGGCGACGGAATGGGTGCCGGAAGCCGGCGAGAACCGCATCACGGGCATGATCGCCAATCGCCCGGATTGGGTCGTCTCTCGCCAGCGCGCGTGGGGCGTGCCGATTACCGTGTTCGTTGCGAAGCGCGACCACGACGGCGTTAAGGAAGGCGAGATCCTGCGCGATGAGGCGGTGAACGCCGCCATCGCCGAGGCGTTCGCCAAGGAGGGGGCGGACGCATGGTTTGCGGCCGGCGCCGCCGAGCGCTTCCTCGCGCCGAAGTACGATCCTGAGATGTGGGAGCAAGTGCGCGACGTGCTCGACGTGTGGTTCGATTCGGGCTCCACCCACGCTTTCACGCTCGAGGACCCCGCTGAGTTTCCCGGCCTCGCCGGCATTCGCAGCGTGCGGGATGGCGGCCCCGACCGTGTCATGTATCTCGAGGGTTCCGACCAGCATCGCGGCTGGTTTCATTCCTCCTTGCTCGAGAGCTGCGGCACGCGCGGACACGCACCTTATGACGTGGTGCTGACGCACGGCTTCATCCTCGACGAGAAGGGGGATGAGAAGATGTCCAAGTCGAAGGGCAACGTGCTCTCGCCGCAAGACGTGATGAAGACCTCCGGCGCCGATATCCTTCGCCTCTGGGTCGCTTCCGCCGACACCACGAACGACATCCGTTTCGGGCCTGCCATCGTGCAATCGGCGGCTGAGGCTTACCGCAAGCTCAGGAACACGCTGCGCTGGATGCTCGGCGCGCTCCACTATTTCTCGCCGGATCTGCGTGTGCCGCGCGCCGAGCTGCCCGAGCTCGAGCGGCTGATGCTGCATCGCTTGGCCGAGCTCGACGCCGAGATCCGCGAAGCCTATGCCGCCTACGATTATCGGGGCGTGGTGGCGGCGCTGTTGCCGTTCATGAACACCGATCTTTCGGCGTTCTATTTCGACATCCGCAAGGACGCGCTCTACTGCGAGCCCTATTCCAGTCTGAAGCGGCGGGCGTGCCTGACCGTCATCGACCAGATCTTCGGCTGCGTCACCACGTGGCTGGCGCCGATCCTCGCTTTCACCGCCGAGGAAGCGTGGACTCACCGTTACGGCGCCGAACGCAGCGTGCATCTCGAGATGTTCCCCGCGGTTCCGGAAGCCTGGCGCGATGACGAGCTGGCCGAGAAGTGGGAGCGGGTGCGCTCCGTTCGCCGCGTCGTAACCGGCGCGATTGAAATCGAGCGTGCTGCGAAGCGTCTCGGCTCGAGCCTCGAAGCGGCCCCCGAGGTGTTCGTCACCGACGCTGCGCTTCATGAAGCGGTGCAGGCCATAGACCTTGCCGAGATCACGATTACGAGCGCCGCGACGCTCACCTGCAAGGTGCCGCCGGACGCCGCCTTCACGTTGCCGGACGTTCCGGGCGTCGGCGTCGTCGTGCATCGCGCCGAGGGGCGCAAGTGCGCCCGTTCATGGCGCATCACGGCGGACGTCGGCTGTGATCCTGCTTATCCGGACCTCTCGGCCCGCGATGCCGCCGCCGTTCGCGAGCTCGAAGGCAGGGCGCGCGCATGATGCCGGCAGAGGGTCGCCTCTCGCGCTGGCTCTGGGGCCCGCATTCGCAGCTTGTCCTGGGCGTCGCCGCCGTCACGTTCACGCTGGATCAGGCGCACAAGTGGTGGATGCTGCTTGGTTACCGCATCGCGGAGAAAGGGCGCGTGACGGTCACGCCCTTCCTCGATCTCGTGTTCGTCAAGAACACCGGGATCAGCTATTCGCTTCTAGACCAGTCGAGCTATAGCTGGCAGCTCATTCTCGCTTTGTTCTCCGTGGTCGTCTCTGTGGCCCTGTGGGCGTGGCAATCCGCTGCCGGCACGGGCCGGCTGATGGCCTGGGCGCTTGGGCTGATCATTGGTGGCGCGCTCGGCAACGGCGTGGATCGGGTGCTGATCGGCGGCGTTGCGGATTTCTTCTCGTTCCATGCCTTCGGCTTCTACTGGTACGTCTTCAACATCGCCGATGTGGCGATTGTTGCTGGCGTGGCGGCGCTCTTGTATGACTCGCTTGCGGGGAGTCGCAATGGCGCCGCAAAACCGATGTAACCCGTGCCCCTGGGGTGCAGAGCGTTCATCGGCAAGAAGGGGGCGGGCGATTTGACTTTAGCGATCAGATCCAGGAGCCGTCGGCTGGGCGTACGGCTCGCGCCGGCCGCCATGGTCGTGGGCGCGCTCATGCTGTCCGGGTGCTCGGCTGACGATGTCGAGCTCAACGGCAAGATCTTCGATGTCGTGGGGCTCAACTCGGGCTCGACACGCGCCGCTGAGCCGAAGATGGCGGCTCGCGCGCCGCTCGTCATGCCGCCTAACCCGGAACGCGTGCCGGAACCGGGCCTGCCGCCTGAAGGGCAGGCGGCCGATGTCGCAGCTCTTGCCGATCCCGATGTCAGGGTCAAGACCTCGCGCGCGGAACTCGAGCGCCAGCAGGCTGAGTATTGCAAGGTCCACTATGAGCAGGCCAAGGCCCTGGGCGACAACGACGCCGACAGCGCATCAGGCCCGCTCGGCCCCTGCCGCGGCTCGATTTTGTCCGCGGTCAAGAAGTGGACCGCCGGCGAAGAAACTGAAGAATAGCGGCTTTGTCCGCCCGCGCTGCAGGGGGCATCGCTATGGTGTCTGGCAACAAGCTGTCAGCACGGAAACGTATTTTGCGCTCTTCGCCGCTCTCAAAATGACATGAACGCCTTGTCATTTGACAACGGCTGCCCGAATGCCGAGATCTCGTGCAGCGTTTTGCTATCCGCTCCCGATCGATCTCTCGCCACCGAGGATCACGATGATACAGTTGCCGGGCGTTTTCCGCCTCTTCGTTTGGACCGCCACGCTCATGCTCGCAATCGCACCGCTAGAAGCCAAGGCTCAACCCCGCACGAGCGAGTTCATGCTCGCCAACGGGCTTCAGGTCGTGGTCATCCCCGATCACCGCGCCCCGGTCGTCACCCATATGATCTGGTACAAGGTCGGCGCTGCGGACGAGCCTCGGGGCGTCTCCGGCATTGCCCACTTCCTTGAGCACCTGATGTTCAAGTCGACGGACAAGATCCCCCTCGGCGAGTTCTCGAAGATCGTCGCCCGCCTTGGCGGCAACGACAACGCCTTCACGGGGCATGACGTCACGAGCTACTTCCAGCGCATCGCCAAGGAGCGCCTCGCCACCGTGATGGGGATGGAGGCGGACCGGATGGTCAACCTCCGCCTGACCGACACCGAGGTTGCGACCGAGCGCGACGTCATCCTCGAGGAGCGACGCAGCCGCATCGAGAACAATCCTGCCGCCATCATGGACGAGCAGATGAATGCGACGCTTTACTACTCCCATCCTTACGGCATCCCCGTCATCGGCTGGGAGCACGAGATGGAGAAGCTCTCGCGCGAGGACGCGCTGAGCTTCTACAAGCACTTCTATGCGCCGAACAATGCCGTGCTCGTCGTCGCCGGAGATGTCACCGCAGACGAAGTGAAGAAGCTCGCGGAAGAAACCTACGGCAAGATCCCGGCCAACCCCGCCGTCGCCTCGGCGCGCGATCGGCCTGAGGAGCCGCCACAGCGCGCGGCGCGCCGCGTCAGCTACTCCGATCCGCGAGCCGGCAATGCCTCGTTCCACCGCGACTATGTCGTGCCGAGCTACAGCACCGCTCAGCCGGGCGAGGCCGAAGCGCTCGACCTTATGATGAAGATCGTCGGCGAGGGCGCGACAAGCCGCCTCTACAAGCGGCTCGTGGTCGAGGAGAAGCTCGCGTCGTCTGCTGGCGGCACCTATTCAGGCTCCGGCCTCGACAGCGGCTCGATCGCCATCTACGCCGTCGCAGCCGACGGGGCGGAGCTCTTGCCGAAGATCGAAGCGGCGGTCGACAGCGTCCTTGCCGAGGTGCGCGACAACGGCGTCACCGAGGCGGAGCTCAACCGCGCCCGCTCGAGCTACATCGCCGACTACATCTACGAGAACGACGACCAGTCCTCGCTTGCGCGGCGTTACGGCTGGGGCCTGGCCCTCGGCCGCACCGTAAGCCAGATCGAGGGCTGGCCGGATGCGCTCGCCAAGGTGTCGGTCGACGACATCAAGCGTGCCGCTGGAACCTACCTCGATCTGCGCCGCTCGGTGACGGGCTATCTCACGCCATCTCCGCAGGAGGACGCGCACGCCCAGCGGCCATTGCCGAAGAGCCGCTCGTAGCGCGCCCGTCGGCGTGGCCCGTCGCCTCGAACCTGGACATGCGTTTTATCTTGCCGGATGCGCCCAAGGACCGCTCACAATGGATAAGCTCAGCCGTTCTCTCGGCCGCCTCGGCCGTATCGATGGCGCGATCTTTCTCTCTCTCCTCGTGCTCGCCCTCAGTCTCACCCTTGCCAGGCCCGCTCACGCCATGAAAATCCAGGAAATCACCAGCCCAGGCGGCATCAAGGCCTGGCTTGTCGAAGCGCGCGAAAATCCGCTCCTGGCGCTGAGGTTCTCCTTCGAGGGCGGTAGCTCGCAGGACCCGGAAGGGAAGGCTGGCCTGGCCAACTTCCTCTCCGCCATGCTCGACGAGGGCGCAGGCGACATCACCTCCGGCGATTTCCAGGAGCAGATGGAAACGCTCGCCATGCGCATGCGCTACGAGGACGGTAAGGACGCGTTCTACGGCAACTTTCAAACTCTGACTCAGAACCGCGCTGCCTCCGTGAAGCTCCTGAAGCTCGCTCTGACGAAGCCACGCTTTGATCCCGACGCCGTCGAGCGCATCCGCGGGCAGCTTCTCGCCAATCTCGTCTACTCCGACCGTAATCCGGAACGCGTGGCCGCCAAGGAATGGTACGCCGCGGCCTTCGCCGGCCATGTCTACGCTCGGCCGGCGCAAGGCACGGCGGAGACGGTGAAGTCCATCACGCGCGACGATCTCGAGGCCTACCGCAAGCGGAACTTCGCGCGCAGCAATTTGCGCGTCGTGGCGGTGGGCGACATCGGGGCCGCCGAGCTTGGCGCGCTCCTCGATGAGGTGTTTGGCGATCTTCCGGAGACGGCGGATCTGACGCCGGTTCCGATGGCGACGTTTGCCAAGGGGACGGAGAAGTGGACGGCGATGGATGTGCCGCAGTCCGTAGCAGTGTTCGGGCTGCCTGCAATGCCGCGCAAGGATCCGGATTTCATGGCGGCATTCGTCCTGAACCAGCTCATCGGCGGCGGCGGATTTGCGTCGCGCCTGATGGAGGAGGTGCGCGAAAAGCGTGGCCTTGCCTATTCTGTTTACAGCTATCTCCAGCCCTACCGGCACGCATCGATCCTGTTCGGTGGCGTCGCGACGCGGGCGGATGCCATCCAGCAGTCGCTCGATGTCATCCGTACGGAATTGAAGCAGATCGCGGAGGACGGCCCCACGCCGGCGGAATGGGAGAACGCGAAGAAATACCTGATCGGGTCCTACCCGCTGCGCTTCGATACCAACGCCAAAATCGCCAACCAGCTCCTCGGCCTCATGGAGGACGACTTCGGCCCCGATTATATCGAGAACCGCAACAAGATGATCGAGGCGCTGACGCTCGAAGACGCTCGGCGTGTCGCCAAGCGCCTGCTTGTAACCGACGGCCTAGTCATCACCGTCGTCGGCCAGCCTGCGACGGCGTCGGCCGACAGCAAGGGCTGACGCCGGACCCCCGAGGCTCCGCCGGCGAGCGGGTACGAACCGGCAGGCCCTCTCGCGGAACCTACGTCCTTCGCGCCGGTTATGGGGAAGCATGAACAAGCCTGAACCTGCCGTCTCGTCGTCCTCTCCCGCTTACAGACAATCCATCGCGGGGTGTCTTTCCGGCGCCATCGGCGAACATGGCTTGTCGGAGGCGGAGCTTGGCCGCTGGCTCGAGAGACTTGCGCCGGCGCTTCACGATCTCAAGGCCGATTACGCGAGCGGCCGGCTGCCTCTGCTCAGGATTGCCGAAGAGACGGCTGACCTCGACCAAGCCGAAGTGGCCCTCGGCCGGCTTGCCCAAGGCGCTGAGACCATCGTCTTCTTCGGAACCGGCGGCTCGGGGCTCGGCGGCCAAACGCTGGCGCAGGTCGGCGGCTGGGGGCTTCCTGGCGTCTCCCTCCGCGGGGCATCGCCGCGCCGCGCCGTTCTGCGCACGCGTTTTTACGACAATCTGGATCCCGTTACGCTTTCGGCCGGGCTCGATGCGCTCGATCTCGCAAAGGCGCGCTTTGTCGTGACCTCGAAGTCGGGCGGTACGACCGAGACCTTGGCGCAACTCCTGGTCGCCTTGGCCAAAGTCCGTGACGCAGGTCTCGCGGATCGTATCCCCGAACTATTCCTCGGTATCACCGAGCCGGAAAAACCCGGCAAGACAAACGGCTTGCGCGCGCTTCTCGCGAGCCTCGGCGTCCCCATGCTCGATCATCACACGGGGATCGGAGGCCGATTTTCCTGCCTCACCAACGTGGGCCTATTGCCGGCGATGGCTCGAGGGCTCGATGCGCGCAAGATCCGCGCCGGCGCCCGCGAGGTGGTGGATGCTCTCGTCAATGCGTCGTTCCCCGCAGCTTACGCGCCCGCCATCGGCGCCGCGACGGCCGTCGGCCTCTCCAAGGAGCGTGGCATCCGCACGCTGGTGATGATGCCCTACAACGATCGCCTCGGCCGCTTCTCGGATTGGTTCGTGCAGCTCTGGGCGGAGAGCCTCGGCAAGGGCGGTGAGGGCACAACGCCTGTGCCCGCGCTCGGTCCCGTAGACCAGCACAGCCAGCTTCAACTTTTCATGGATGGCCCGCGCGAGATCGCGGTGACGGTCATGCGCGTGGCGAGCGCGGGCGATGGCCCGGTGCTCGATGCGGGACTGGCAGAAATCGCCGGGCAGGGCTTCCTCGGCGGCAAGACGATCGGAGATGTCGTTGCCGCGCAGGCGCACGCCGTTGCCGAGGCTTTGACACAGGCCGGCCGTCCCGTACGCACGTTCGATCTCGCAGCCCTCGATGAGCGCTCCATGGGTGCGCTCCTCATGCATTTCATGATCGAGACCATTCTCGCCGGTCGCCTGCTCGGCCTCGATCCCTTCGATCAGCCCGCCGTCGAGCTTGCCAAGACGCTGACCCGCGAACGCTTGGCGGCGCGTTAAAGTGCTTCCGGAAAAGTGGGAACCGGTTTTTCGATAAGAAGCACGGCAGAAAGAGTGCTTCCGGAAAAGTGGGAACCGGTTTTAGATAAGAAGCACGACAGAAAGAGCGCTTCCGGAAAGTGGGGAGCCGCTCTTCCAACGCCAACCAGCTCCTGTCTCGTCACCTCCCTAGGCGCTCTATCCGATGCGACGTTCGACCGAGAGCCGGATCAGATCGGCGGTGCGCTCCACGCCGAGCTTCTCCTTGAGGCGGCTGCACGAGTTGGCCACCGTCTTGTAGGCGATGCCGAATATAGCGGCGATCTCGGCAAGGCTCTTTCCCTCGCCAAGGAGGCGCAAAATCTCGACCTCGCGGTTCGAAAGCTTATGCAGCGGGTCCTCGGCAAATGTTTGGCTGAACACGAGCTCGCTCGCCGTCGAGCGATCGAGATAGCGATCTCCCGAGGCGATCTTTTGAACAGCCGTCACCAGCTCTGCGGCGTCGGCGCTCTTGCTGACATAGCCCGCCGCCCCGGCTTTGAGCGCGCGCATGGCGTAGCTCGGCTCGGAGTGCATCGTGAACATCACGATGCGGTGCGCGCCGTTATCCGCCTTGAGGCGACGCAGAAGCTCGAGGCCGCTCGAGCCGTCGAGGTTGATATCGAGAACGATCACGGTAGGCGCGATCGTGCGCGAAAGCTCCATGGCGTCCTGCGCGGTCGCCGCCTCATGAATCTCCGCACCGGGAATCGTCGAGAGAAGGCGGCGGATACCCTCCCGCACCACGGCGTGATCGTCGACGACCAGGATTTTCATGCTCTCGAGCCTCCTCGCGGGGCCATGAGGCTAGCACGCAATTTCGGCCTCATACAGTTGCGAACGTTGGAATTTATGCTTCTGCCCCAGAGGAGCCGCAATGCGCCATGATCTGCTCACCCAGTGTGCAAGAAGCTCGGGAAAAGATGGCGATAGCCTCGCCCCGCAGCCGGCGGGCCAAGCGGAGGTCAGATCTCAGTTGCGGCGGTTCTCGATAGAAAAGCGGATGAGATCCGATGTTCGCGGAAGATCCAGTTTCTCCTTGATGCGCCCGCACGAGTTGGCGACGGTCTTGTACGCGATGCCGATCGCCTCTGCGATTCCTTGCAGGCTTTTCCCTTCTCCCAGCATGCGCAGAATCTCGATCTCCCGGTTGGTGAGCTTGCGCAGCGGATCCTCCGCGCGCACGCTGCTCATCACGAGCTCGCCGGCCATGCTGCTATCCAGGTATCGCTGGCCTTCCGCAATCCGCTGCACGGCCGTCAGCAGCTCCTCGCTCGGTGCGCTTTTGCACACATAGCCGTAAGCGCCCGCCTTGAGCGCGCGGCTGGCGTAGATGGTCTCCGAGTGCATGCTGAACATCAGGATGCGCGCCGATGGGGTCTCGATGCGGAGGCGACGGAGAAGCTCGAGCCCGCTTGCCCCTTCGAGATTGATGTCGAGGATGACGACGTCGGGATTTTCCTTGCGCGCAAGCGCCAGGGCCTCGTGGCCCGTCGCCGCCTCGAGCACAGTGGCATTCGGTATCGACGACAGGAGCCGCTGCACGCCCTGGCGTACGACGGGATGATCGTCGACGACGAGAACCTTCATGGCCTCACTCCTGCATTCTGGAGTGCGCGCACTCTCTTTGGCAGTGTGCGTTTGAGCGCGCACCCTGCATCGTTCGATTGAGAGACACGCTTCGATGCGAGCCGGCCGCGCGCATGCGGCATGACCGGGCCGCCCACCGGAGCGAATGTCCCGATCATCGCGCTACGATCCATCGAATGCGGCATAGCTTTCCCGTATTGGCAGCCAGACGTCCACCGAAACACCTGCCTTATCGTCCCGTTCGTTAATTTCGACCGTTCCGCCGAGCGCTGCAACCCGCTCGCGCATGGCGATGAGCCCGAACCCGCTCGCGAGGCTGGCCGGCTTGAGCCCGCCACCGTCGTCGCGCACGAGCACACGCACGTCGTCGTCCTTGTCACGCGTCACGGATACGTCGATTTCGGTCGGAGAGCCGTGCTTGAAGGCGTTGCTGAGCGCTTCGCGGACGATGCCGTGGATGACGGTGTCGAGCTTCTGGCCGCAGCTCCGGTCGGTCACATCGACATCGAACGTCACGTCCGGATTGCGCAGCTGCCATGACGCCACCAGCGCCTCGATCGCGTTCGCCAGTCCGAGCTCCAGATGCGCCGCCGGCCGCAGACGCCCGAGGATCGATCTGACGTGCTTCTTCATATGCACGACCGCCTCGCGTATGGCGTCGGCCCGCACGGAGAGCGCATCCATGTCGACGGTGCCTTTTTCCGTCATGTGCCGGATGCTCGAGACGTCGACGTCCACCGCGAAGAGAAACGGGCTCACCTCGTCGTGCAGATCGCGGGCGAGATCGGCACGCTCTTCTTCCTGCGCCGTTGCAAGCTGCTCGTTGAGCTCGCGGTTGCGTCGCTCCATCTGGCCAAGCCGCGCCGCCATCTCGTTGAAGCCGGTGCAGAGGCTCGCGAGCTCTGTGGGTCCGCTCTCGGGGACGCGGGCCGTGTAATCGCCCCCGCCGAGCCGTTCGAATGCGGTCGATAGCGTAGGCAGTGGCTCGAGCGCGCGCCGCACGGTGATGTAGATGAGCGTCGACACGAGGCCGAAGAAGAGGGAGAGCATCGTCATGCTGCGGACGAAGTCGTCCCATACCTCCTCCACCTCGCCGCGTTGCTCGGCTTCAAGCTCAATGAGGCCGTAGGCTGCAATCGAGTCCGGAAGCGGAATACGGATCACAGCAGGCGGCCGCGCAATGAGCTTATAGAACCACTCGGGCAGTTCCTCGGCCGGTGCCGGCACACTCGATATACGGGCCCCGCTCGGCTCCGGCTCGATGAGCGTAGCTTTGACATGCCGATTGCCATCGAAAACGCGCACGAGCCGCACGAGCTGCAAGCGCGGCTCATCGTCGTTGGCCGCCTCCTGGGCCACCTTGCGCACGGTTTTTTCGGCAAGCGTCAGCGCGGATCCCACCTCCGTCTCGACCTTCGTGGCGGCATGCCAATAGATCAGCAGCGCGCTCAGGACGAGGCTCAGCAGCAGCACCATGGCGATGGCGCGAATGATCGTGGCGCTGAGAGATTCCGATTTGCGGGGCCCGAACGGGCTGGCGAGGCCTTTGGCTTGTGTGGGGTGCGGCATATCCAATCGGCTCACATCTCGACACTATGGCGCGCGGGGATCCCGCGGCCGAGCCAAGGGGGTGCCGAATGATAACGGCGGGGCACGGGGAATGAGCGCACCGTGCATGAACGGCGGGGGGTGCTCCGTCCCGAAACTTCTCTGAACATTTGCCCGTCCCGCGTGTGATCTTCTCGGAAAGTTTCAGTGTAACAGGGTAACACTTCCTATGTTATAAAATGTCATATCGTGCAAGGGCGAGACGCTGCACAAAGGAGAAACCACACAAGGACGTGTGCGTCCTTTTTGGTCTTGAAGGACACTGCGCGTCGCCTGTCACGAAAGCTCGTGTGGGGGGAGTGTGGCGTGGAACACATCATCACCCGAGCGTTCTGGCGCGCTGAACTCGGGGCGGCATTCGAGGCCGATATGCGAGAATGACATCCTGATGACGGATTTTGTCAGTCCTCAAAACGCAAAGAGCAAGGCCGGGGCCTTGCTCTTTGCACTTGGCTCGTGTGGACGACGTTATCGCCGTCATTATCGGCTCGAAGATTTCAGAGCAGAGCCCCGTTCTACGGCCATTTTCTCCCTAGACTTGGGCCCCGAGCCACCTGGATTTCATTGGCTTCGTCCCTATCGCCTCAACGAGCGGACCATACTCGAACGGCGGCGCTATGTCACGGGGGCCTGAGAGAAAAAATCGCAGGTGGCTAACACCCGTGCTTAACGCCCGACTCCAGGCAATCCGCGACCCTTGGCTGGCGGATTTTGCAGGCCGCTGCAGCGTCCTTGCGGATGCTTCGTTGCCCTGGAGAGCAATCCTGGCTATTGACGCCTGCGGAGCTTTTTCAGGCCCCCGGCGCAACCGGTGCGGGCATCCTGCCAGCCCGCGGAAACCTCGCCGCAACACAAGAATATGATCCCCATGCATCTTTCCCGCTTCTTCCTGCCTGTCCTGCGCGAGACACCCAAGGAAGCCGAGATCGTCTCCCACCAGCTGATGCTTCGCGCGGGCATGATTCGACAGTCGTCGGCCGGCATCTACTCCTGGTTGCCGCTCGGGCTGCGCGTCCTGAAGAAGATCGAGGGGATCGTGCGCGAGGAGCAGAACCGCGCCGGCGCCGTCGAGCTTCTCATGCCGACCATCCAGTCGGCCGATCTCTGGCGCGAGAGCGGGCGCTATGAGGCCTACGGCAAGGAGATGCTGCGTATCCAGGATCGGCATGAGCGCGACATGCTGTTCGGCCCGACGGCCGAGGAGGTGGTCACCACCATCGTCCGCGACGGCATCAAGAGCTACAAGGACCTGCCGACGAACCTCTACAACATCCAGTGGAAGTTCCGCGACGAAATCCGGCCCCGATTCGGCGTCATGCGCGGACGCGAGTTCCTGATGAAGGACGCCTATTCCTTCGATCTCAGCAAGGAGGCCGCCCGTGCCGCCTATCGGCGCATGTTCGTCGCCTACCTGCGCACGTTCGCCCGCATGGGCCTTCGCTCGGTGCCGATGCAGGCGGACACAGGCCCCATCGGCGGCGACCTCAGCCACGAGTTCATCATTCTTGCCGAGACGGGCGAGAGCCAAGTCTTCTGCCATAAGGACCTGATCGAAGGCGAGATCCCGGCGGCGCACACCGATTTCTGGGGCGATCTCACGCCGATCTTCGACACCTGGACCTCGCTTTATGCCGCGACCGAGGAGAAGCACGATGCGGCTCGCTTCGAGCGCGAGGTGCCCGCTGAGAAGCGCATCTCCGCCCGCGGCATCGAAGTCGGCCACATTTTCTACTTCGGCACCAAATATTCGGAACCCATGGGATGCAGGGTGCAGGGGCCGGACGGACAGCAGGTGACGCTCGAGATGGGCTCCTATGGCATCGGCGTCTCCCGTCTCGTCGGCGCCATCATCGAAGCGAGCCACGATAAGGCCGGTATCGTCTGGCCTGTTCCCGTGGCGCCTTTCGAGGTTGCCGTGGTCAATCTGAAGGCCGGTGATACGGCGACGGACAAGGCGGCCCTCGAGGTCAAGACCCGGCTCGAGAGCGCCGGCCTCGACGTGCTCCTCGACGATACCGAAGAGCGCGCCGGCGCCAAGTTCGCGACCATGGATCTGATCGGCATTCCCTATCAGGTCATCGTCGGGCCGAAAGGCGTGGCGGCAGACGAAATCGAGATCAAGGATCGCAAGACCGGCGAGCGCGAAACCTTGCCGACCGAGGCGGCGCTCAAACGCATAATTCACCGGGTCATGGATCAGCGCGTGCTGGTCTGAAGCCGGACACAAAGGGGGAAGCGCCGATGGCGGCGACGACGATCGACACCAAGCCGTTTTCGCCCTTCGAGTGGCTGCTCGCCTCCCGGTATCTGCGCGCCCGCCGCAAGGAAGGCTTCGTCTCGGTGATCGCGGCGGTGTCGTTCCTCGGCATCATGCTAGGCGTTGCGACGCTGATCATCGTCATGGCGGTGATGAACGGCTTCCGCAAGGATCTCTTCTCCAAGATCCTGGGGCTCAACGGGCATGTCGTCGTCTACAAGGTCGGCGCTCCGTTCGACGACTATGACAACATCGCCAAGGCCGTCATGCGCGCCGACGGCGTCGTGCGCGCCATTCCGCTGATCGAGGGCCAGGTGATGGTCTCCTCGGCCGTGCAGGCGCTCGGAGCCGCTGTGCGCGGCATCCGCGAGAACGACCTCAAGGGGCTGCCGCTCGTAGCCGACAACATCCGCTATGGCGCCCTCGACGGCTTCGACGAGGGGGGAGGGCTCGCCATCGGCATGCGCCTCGCCAACATGCTGCGCATCAATGTCGGCGACACGCTCACCATCATCTCGCCACGCGGCGCCGCGACCCCGTTCGGCACCGCGCCCCGCTCCAAGACCTATCCCGTCACGACCATCTTCGAGCTCGGCATGGCCGAGTACGACAAGACAATGATCTTCATGCCGCTGGCGGAGGCGCAGCGGTACTTCTCGAAGAATGACGAGGTGGACATTCTGGAGGTCATCGTCACCGATCCGGAGGCGGTGGAGGCTGCGTCTCAGCGCATTCGCGGCGAGGCGGGCCCGACCATCAACGTGACGGACTGGCGCCAGCGCAACGAGACGTTCTTCACCGTGCTCGAAGTGGAACGCAATGTGATGTTCATCATCCTGTCGCTGATCGTGCTGGTGGCCGCGCTGAACATCATCTCGGGCCTCATGATGCTGGTGAAGGACAAGGGACGCGACATCGCCATCCTGCGCACGATGGGGGCAACGAAGGGTTCCGTCATGCGCGTGTTCCTGATCACCGGCGCTTCGATCGGCGTCGTCGGTACCTTGGCGGGGCTCGCCATCGGCATCGTCTTCTGCGCCTATATCGAGGAGATCCGCCAGTTCGTGGCGTGGATGGCGGGCACGACGGTCTTCGATCCGAACGTCTATTATCTCACCCGGCTCCCCGCCGACATCAATCCCGTGGAGACGGGTTCGATCGTGCTGATGGCGCTCGTCCTCTCGGTGCTGGCGACGCTCTATCCGTCCTGGCGCGCTTCGCGGCTCGATCCCGTCGAAGCGCTGCGTTACGAGTGATGACAATGCTCGAAGTCAGCGCCGACGCGCGTCCGAACACAGGGCATTGCGGTTTCCGCAACGTCGCTCCACCCCCCTTGTGGGGGAGGTTAGGTGGGGGGGAACCCCGAACGCCAGCATTGGAAGCCGCCCCGCTCCTGTCCACTCCCCACAAGGGTGAGGAGAATACGGGCGTTGTTTGCTTGGCAGGAGGGATGCGCCCGTGCACGAGATGACCGCACAGCACATTCCGGTCCTGAGCCTTGTCGGTCTGCAGCGCGTATTTCGCCAGGGCACGCGCGAGATCCACGTGCTCGCCGGCGCGTCAGTTGACGTGTGGGCAGGCCAGTGCGTGGCGCTCGTCGGCCCCTCGGGCGCCGGAAAGTCGACGCTCCTTCACATCGCCGGCCTGCTCGAAACGCCGGATTCCGGCCACGTCATCGTTGCCGGGCGCGACTGTTCGGCGCTCGACGACCATGAGCGCACGCGCATCCGCCGCGCCGAGATGGGCTTCATCTACCAGTTCCACCAGCTTCTGCCCGAGTTCTCGGCGCTCGAGAACGTTGCCATCCCGCAGATGATCCTCGGCCGCTCCCGGCGCGAGGGCGAAGAGCGGGCCCGAAAACTGCTTGGCTCGCTCGGGCTTGCCGAGCGTGTCGATCACCGCCCGGCGGAGCTTTCCGGCGGCGAGCAGCAGCGCACGGCGATCTGCCGCGCGCTCGCCAACCGGCCGCGCCTCATTCTCGCCGACGAGCCGACCGGCAACCTCGATCCCCGAACCTCGGAGATGGTTTTCCAGGAGCTGCTTGCCCTCTTCCGCAGCGAGGGCGTGGCCGCGCTGATCGCCACGCACAACCTCGATCTGGCGCGGCGCATGGACCGCGTCGTCGTGCTCGACAGCGGCCTTTTGGTGGAAATATCGCCTCAGGCCGTGTGAACATTGCGTCGCAGCCCGTTGAACCATGTTTCGCGGATAGCATCGCTTTTTGGGCGCAAACATAAAGTCTATCTCCGGCGCCGGCTGGCCGGCCGCGCCCTGTGTCGAATGGGAACGTGGATTGCGTTTCGCCGTTCACATCTGGCCAATCGAGGAGAGAGTCATGCCGTTCGAGAGACATAGTCTTCGCATCGCCGCACTAGCGGCTATGATGCTTGGATGCAGCCCCGCGCTCGCTGGCGACGATCCGACGGGCGTGTGGATGAGCGATACCGGCCGAGGGGCCGTCGAGATCAAGGATTGTGGCGGCAAGCTCTGCGGTGTTGTCGTCTGGGTAAAGGATGCGACGGACGCCGAAGGCTGCGGGCGCCAGATCATCGGCGACCTAGTGAAGGGCGGCGGCAACGCCTGGGGCGGCGACTCCGCCTGGATCTACAGTCCCGAGAAGAAGAAGACCTTTAACGTCGAGGTCACGCCGCTCGCCGATGGCACGCTGAAGGTCAAGGGTTACGCCGGGTTGAGCTTCCTGTCGAAGACCATGATCTGGACCAAGGCGCCGGACGATCTCGTCCGCTGCTCGACGCAGGAGGCAGCCGGCCCATCTGCAGCCCCCGCAGCGCCGGGCGCTAGCGCTGCCAAGGCGTCTCCGGCCACTGCTGCTCCCGGCGCAAAGCAGGCCGCTCCCTCGGCGCCGAGCAGGAATAGCCACGAGACGAACGTGGCAGAGAATGGCGGGAAGCCTGTCGATATCGAAGGCATTCCCGGCGACGTGTTCTCCCGGAAGGACGGCAAGTGCAAGGTCGATACGCCGTGGGTGAAGCTCGACTTCGACTGCAAGGGCAGTGAGCGCGAGTAGCGTGCTTCCGGAAAAGTGGGAACCGGTCATGGCGGAGCCATGCGGGTAAAGAGTCCGATAAGAAGCACGAGATAGAGAGTGCTTCCGGAAAAGTGGGAACCGGTTTTCCGATAAGAAGCACGAGATAAGAGAGTGCTTCCGGGAAAGTGGGAGCCAGGCTCCGGGATGGCCTCAGATCCAGCCGATGTACTTCGCCGCCAGTGCGACGAGGCTGAGGGCGCCGACCCATGTCGCGATGCGCGCAAGCCGGTCGCGTCGTCCCGTTGCCCGCCCGATGCCTTCGATGGTCGCCGGATCGAGCCGCAAGCCGTCGCGCGCCATGTCCGCGAGCCCGACCGATGCCCGCTCGGCCTCGGCGAGCATGGTCGGCACCTCGGCGAGGATGCGAGCCAGCGTTGACGCGCTCTCGCCGGCCTTGCGCACGGCGCCGCGCGCACCGTAGTTCGCTTCGACCCACTCCTTGGCAACAGGCTCGGCCGCCGCCCACATATTGAGCGACGGATCGAGCCCACGCGCCACGCCCTCGACGATGACCATGCTCTTCTGCAGCAGGATCAGCTCCGGCCGCGTCTGCATGTCGAACACTTCGGTATAGGCAAAGAGCTGGCCCAGGAGATCGGCCATCGAGATCTCATCGGCCGTGCGCCCGTGGATCGGCTCGCCGATGGCGCGCAGCGCCTGCGCGAACACCTCGACCGGGTGATGCGGCGGCACGTAGCCGGCCCAGAAGTGCACTTCCGCCGCACGCTGATAGTCACGCGTGATGAGCCCGTGGAGGATCTCGGCGAGAAAGCGGCGCTCCTTGTGGCCGAGCCGGCCCATGATGCCGAAGTCCACGGCCGTCACCCGGCCTTCCCGATCCACGAACAGGTTTCCCTGATGCATGTCGGCATGGAAGAAGCCGTCGCGCATCGCATGCGTGAGGAAGCTTCTAAGCACCGTGAGACCGAGCGCGTTGAGATCGTAGCCCTGCTCTCTCACGCGCGCGTGGTCGGAGAGCGGGATGCCGTCGATCCAGTCGGTCGTCAGCACGCGCTTCGCGGTGCGCCGCCAGTCGACCACGGGAACGCGGAATTTGGGATCGCCGGCGGTATTCTCGGCCATCTCCGAGATGGCGGCACCCTCGAGCCGGAGGTCCATCTCGAGCTCGGTCGTGCGCGCTAGGTTCTCGACGACGGCCACGGGCTTTAAGCGCCGCGACGGCGCATGCACGCGCTCGATCAGGCGTGCTGCAAAAAAGTAGCTGTCGAGATCGCGTTTGAAGCGCTTCTCCACGTCGGGCCGCAGGATCTTGACGGCCACCTCGCGGCGCTGCCCGTCTTTAGCGAGTGTGACGGCCTTGTGAACCTGGGCGATGGAGGCTGCTGCGACCGGCGGGCCGAACTCGGCGAAGTGATCCTCGAGCTTGCCGCCGAGCGCCTCTTCCACGGCACGGCGCGCTTCCGCCATGCTGAAGGGGGGCATCTTGTCCTGCAGGTGGCGGAGATCGCCCGCGAGCTCAGGTCCAATCACGTCGGCGCGCGTCGCCAGGAACTGTCCGAGCTTAATGTACGATGGGCCGAGCGCGGCCAGCGCCGACGAGATGCGCCGCTCTTTCGGCTTGCCGGCATTGAACGGCGCGGCGACGAGGGCGATCGGCAGCGTCGCCAGCCGCGCCAGGCGAAGCGCCGGCGGCACGGGCTGTCCCTTGGGCACGAAGTGCACGCCATGCTGGGCGAGCACGATCCCCGCCCTTGCCAGGCGCCAGATGTTGGTGAATGCGTTTGCCATGCCGGGCAAGCGGTACTTGGCCTCGGCCGATGTTGCAAGCCACGTCCATCGCTAGAGTTGCCGAGTTATCGACTGTGGATCGCGGGGATCATACAACTCTGTGCATCGCATCCGTGCCTTGCTGGCCAAGCACCCTCCAGAATCGGGCTAAATCGATAGCGCGGACCGTAAACTTCTTTGCCGGCATGCGCAGGCCCCAGGCGCCGCCGACCTCTCCTCAAAGGCGAGGCGAAGGTGCGCGCAAGGGTAGAAAGCCCCGGTTCTCTCTCCCCTTTGAGTGAGAGTTCAGAGACGAAGCGAAGGACACGAATGACAGCGACGCCGACACTTCCCAGATATGTCCACCTCAAGGTGCACTCGGCCTACTCGCTGCTCGAGGGGGCGCTGCCGATCGGCAAGCTCGCCAAGCTGGCCGAGGCGGCGGGCATGCCCGCTATCGGCCTCACCGACACCAACAACCTGTTTGGCGCGCTCGAGTTCTCGGAAAAGCTCGCAGGCGCCGGCATCCAGCCCATCGTCGGCGGGGCCTACGACACTGATTTCGCGGACAATGTCGCGTCAGATCTTCCTGGCGTTCCACGTCCCGGCCAGAATACGTCTCAGGCCCGCCCCGCTGGCGCGCTGGCGCTGATTGCCTCGAATGCCGCGGGCTATGCCAATCTGATCAAGCTCGCGAGCCAAGCGTTCCTGCTGCCCGATCCCACCGAGCCGACGCATATCCGCCTCGACGCCCTCGAAGAGCATCGTGACGGCCTGATCGTGTTGACCGGTGGTCCCGACGGGCCCATCTCCCGCGCCCTCGCCGCCGGCCAGGCAGACCTCGCCCGCGAGCGCCTCCAGCGCCTCAACCGCATCTTCGCCGGCAGCCTCTACGTCGAGCTGCAGCGTCACGGCCTCAGGATGGAGGAAGAGATCGAGCCGCAGCTTATCGGCCTCGCCTATGAGCTCGGTATCCCGCTCGTCGCCACCAACGAAGTCTACTTCGCGACCCCCGACGATTACGAAGCCCACGATGCGCTGCTCTGCATCGCCGAGGGCCGCATGGTGACGGAGGACAACCGCCGCCGTGTCTCGCGCGAGCACTACTTCAAATCCGCAGACGACATGGCGGCGCTCTTTTCCGATCTGCCGGAAGCGCTCGAAAGCACCATCGAGATCGCGCAGCGCTGCGCCTACCGGCCGCTGCGACGCAAACCGATCCTGCCCCGCTTCGTGCAAACGACGGGGGCCGCCGAGGAGGAGCAGCTTGCCGCGGAAGCCGCTGAGCTCAACCGCCAGGCGGAGGAAGGCTTGCGCGCGCGCCTCGCTGTGAATGAGCTGGCGCCGGGGTTTACAGAGGAGGACTATCGCAAGCGTCTGGCTTACGAGCTGGACATCATCGCGCGCATGAAGTTCCCGGGCTACTTCCTGATCGTTGCCGACTTCATCAAGTGGTCAAAAGCCAACGGCGTGCCGGTTGGCCCTGGCCGCGGCTCGGGCGCAGGCTCGCTCGTTGCCTGGGTTCTCACCATCACAGACCTCGATCCGCTCCGCTTCGGCCTCCTGTTCGAGCGCTTCCTGAACCCCGAGCGCGTCTCGATGCCGGACTTCGACATCGACTTCTGCCAGGACCGGCGCGATGAGGTGATCCGCTACGTCCAGGAAAAATACGGCCATGACCGCGTGGCCCAGATCATCACCCACGGAAAGCTGCAGGCGCGCGCCGTGCTGCGCGACGTGGGCCGTGTGCTGCAGATGCCCTATGGCCAGGTCGATCGGCTCTGCAAGCTGGTGCCCAACAATCCGGCCAATCCCGTCACGCTTCCCGAAGCCATCGACGGCGAGCCCAAGCTGCAGGAGGAGCGCGACGCCGATCCGCTCGTCGCGCGATTGCTCGAGATCGGCCAGAAGCTCGAGGGGCTTTACCGCCACGCCTCCACGCACGCCGCCGGCATGGTGATCGGCGACCGCTCGCTCGATGAGCTGGTGCCGCTCTATCGCGATCCCAAGTCGAACATGCCCGTCACCCAGTTCAACTGGAAGATGGTCGAGGCGGCGGGTCTCGTGAAGTTCGACTTTCTCGGCCTGAAGACACTGACCGTGCTGACCAAGGCTGTCGAGTTCGTGAAGCGCGGGCGCGGCGTCGACATCGATCTCCTCGCGCTGCCTCTCGACGACAAGCCGTCCTACGAGTTGCTCGCGAAGGCCGACACGGCGGGCGTGTTCCAGCTCGAAAGCACGGGCATGCGCGAGAGCCTGAAGCGTCTCAAGCCCGACCGCTTCGAGGATATCATCGCCATGGTGGCACTCTACCGCCCAGGCCCCATGGACAACATCCCGACCTACATCAACCGCAAGCACGGCGAGGAGCCGGTCGACTGCCTGCACCCGCTTCTCGAAGGCATTCTGAAGGAGACCTACGGCGTCATCATCTACCAGGAGCAGGTGATGCAGATTGCCCAGGTGATGGCCGGCTACTCGCTCGGCGAAGCCGACCTTCTGCGCCGTGCCATGGGCAAGAAGGACAAGGATGAGATGGCGAAGCAGCAGGCGCGCTTCGTCGAGGGAGCCCTGAAGAACGGCGTCAAGAAGGACCAAGCCGTTGAGATTTTCCATCTCGTCGACAAGTTCGCGGGCTACGGGTTCAACAAGTCTCACGCCGCTGCCTATGCGCTGGTGAGCTATCACACGGCTTATATGAAAGCGAACTTCCGCGAGGAGTTCCTGGCCGCGTCGATGACGCTCGATGCTGCCAACACCGACAAGCTCGCCATGTTCGCCGCGGAGGCCCGCAAGAGCGGCATCCAGGTGCTGCCGCCGTGTGTGAACGAGTCGGCCGTAGAATTCCTGGCCGTGCCGCCTGCTAAATTCCCCCGCGTTCCTCGTGAGGGAGAAAAAGCGGACGCCAAAGAAGAACCCCACGGCGCCATCCGCTACGCCCTGGCGGCGCTGAAAAACATAGGCGCGTCAGCTGTCGAGACGATCGTCGAGAGCCGGAACGCACAGGGCCCGTACACGTCGCTCGCCGACTTCGCCGCACGCATCAACACCAAGGCCGTGAACAAGCGCGCCCTCGAGACGCTGGCCGCTGCCGGTGCCTTCGATACGCTCGAGCCGAACCGCGCGCTCGTTCATGCGAACGTCGAAGTCATGATGACCGAGGCCGGCAGGAAGGCCGACGACGAGCAGACCGGCCAGATCAGTCTGCTCGGCGGCATGGAGACCGGCACGGCGGCCGTGGTGCTCAAGCTCAAGCCGGCAGACGCCTGGACGCCGATGGAAAAGCTGCAGGAGGAATTCGACGCCGTCGGCTTCTTCCTCTCCGGCCACCCGCTCGATCAATACGAGCGCGCCCTCGCGAAGCTGAATGTCTATCGCTACGTCGATTTCGAGGCCGCGAGCGCCCGCGGCGTTTCGGCTGGCCGCCTTGCGGGCATCGTCATCTCCGCCCGCGAGCGGCGGTCGCAGAGGGGCAACAAGTTCGCCTTCGCGCTCTTTTCCGATACCAGCGGGCAGTACGAGGCGGTCATTTTTTCCGAGACGCTCGCCAATGCACGCCAGCTTCTGGAAGCCGGCGCCGCCGTTCTTCTCGACATCGAGGCCGAGCGCGATGGAGAGGCCCTCAAGATGCGCGTTCAGAACGTGAAGTCGCTTGACGAGGCGGTCGAGCAGATCCCGCGCACGGTACGGATCGTCGTCGATGGGCACGCGCTCGAGAGCAACCCCAACGGCATTGAAAGATTGAAGGCGCTGCTTCAGCCCGGCAAGGGCGAGGCCGTAATCGAAGTGCGCCTCCGTGATTATGAGCGTGCGATTCCGATCGCACCGCGGAGCCGCTACGATCTTTCTGCGAGAGTTCTGGGTCGCATCACAACCCTGCCCGGCGTGCTCGAGGTGAACGAAACCTGAGGCTTCCGGCCTCAGGCGCGTCCCCGGAACCTTCGCTTATGTACAGCGTTCTGGGGACCATGCTCATTGTTCCGGGTCCGAAAATCCTCAGGTCGCTTTCCGTCGGTGACGACACGTCGATCGATTTCTTGCGCGTCGACGGCGATCCCGACGGGCACATCGTCTGCTTCTTGCCTTGGCGCATGCCGTATCGGCTCGCCCAGGCCTCGCGTCTCGTGCCGCGGAACTTCCTGGCCTGCTACGAGATGCCCCGCGCTATCGTCAGCTCCGAGCCGGAGCTTTGCGTGCGCGCCGTGCATGCGGTGGTGGAGGATGCGCTGGACCTCGTTGCCCGGGCGCGTCTCGATCCAGCGCGCTTGCTCGTCGTCGGCCTCAGCATCGGCAATGCGGTGGCGACGCTGATGGCGAACCGTATGGGCGTACGGCTCTACTCGATCGCCTCGGCCGATCGCGGCGACCTCACCCTATGGGAGAGTCCGGCGTCTCTCCGGGTGAAGGAGCTGGCCGAGACCAAGGGCTATAAGCTCGCCGATTTCACGCAAGCGATGCACGGACTGCACACGGTCGAAAACCTCGGCAATCTCGCGCCCGGCAGCCGCTTCGTGATCAGCGCCATGGACGAGCTGGTGCCACGCGCCCGGCGCGATGGCCTAGTTGCAGCCGTGCGCCGCGACCGTCCGGAAGCCGAGATCACATATGTTGAGCAGGGTCATTTTGGGACCATGATCGAAACGGTGCGTGCGATGTATCCGGCCGACGCCGGCACCGTGGCGATGCGCGAGCCGCTCTTCAATGCGGCGGCGAAACGTGATGCAGTGATTGCGTCACGCATGCCACCGTGCGGCGGAGCTGCCCATAGCGAGGATCGCGCATGTTCCCCATCGGAGACGATAACAGCGCCCGGCGCTCGACCCCCGTCGCCACCTACGCGCTGATTGCCATCAACGTTGCGGTCTTCCTCATCGAGCTTCAGCAGGGCGACCGGTTCATAACGGAATGGGCCTTCATTCCGGCCCGCTTTGCCGACAGCCCCTCCGCCGAAGCCATCACCATTCTCTCCGCCATGTTCATGCATGGCGGCGGGCTGCACCTGGGCGGTAACATGCTTTATCTTTGGATTTTCGGCGACAACGTCGAAGATCGCTTTGGTCTCGTCCGCTATCTTCTGCTGTATCTCGCCGCTGGCCTCGCCGCGACGATGGCGCAATATGCGGTGAACCCAGCATCTGCAATTCCAAACGTGGGCGCATCGGGCGCCATCGCTGGCGTGCTCGGCGCTTATCTCCTGATGTTTCCGCGCGCCCGCGTCGACGTCTTGTTCGGGCGCGCCATCGTCGCCATGCCAGCGTTCATCGTGCTGGGTTTCTGGCTGGTGCTTCAGCTCGTCAGCGGAGTGGGATCAATAGCGGACACCGCGCAGACCGAGACGGGCGGCATCGCCTACATGGCCCATGTCGGCGGCTTCGGCGCCGGACTCGTGCTCGGCGCCCTGTTCGGAGGTCTGCGCGGGCCCGGCCGGACGACGTGAGGGCGCCGGGTTAGAAATTTTCCTTGTTGAGGTCGGGAACTCGTCATAGCGTATCGGGAATTGTAGGAAGGAAGATCTGCGCAGAGATGGAAGCGGCGAGGAAAGACGGTCCACCCGCGCCGTGATCCTGTCCAATTCTGGAGATCGCCATGCCCGACGGCCCAGTCTCCGCTGCTTCCATCTTGAGGAAGCCCGCCTGTCTCCTTGCCGCTCTTGGCGCCGCCCTGGTGGCCCAGGCTGCCCTCGCTGAAGGCGAGGTGCCGGCGGAGGAAGTTCGCGGCTACTTCTGCGACGCCAAGGCCGACCAGATTGCATTCCTGAATTTCAAGGCTCGCGGCGAAACGGAGATCATGGCGGCGAACGCCGTCAACAAGCGTCTCGCCAAAGCATCCTGCGCGCCCTACCTGCCGGCGATTGCCATCCCAGGGAAAGAGCAGACCGTCATGGAGAATGGTCTGGTCTATAAGGTGCAGAGCTTCCTGTTCCTGCCGGAGAAGGTGGAGCGCTGGAGCGGCACGGTATTCGGCTCGCTGCAGTCCGCTAAGCACGATCAGGATATCTGAGACCGCCCGTCTGCCCCTGTCGTATGATCCATAAAGAAACCCGGCCGCTCTTGGAGCGGCCGGGTTTTATCGTGTCAATTGTCTGGCCGGCTCTACCAGAAGAAGGACTTGCTGCTGCCCATGCGCCGCTTTCTTCTGTCCCGATCGCGGTCGCGGCCATAGGAGGACGAGTAGTTGGACGGACCGAAGAAGAAGAAGCCGTCACCCGGATCCTCGACCACGTCCACCGGTGCCGGCCGCGGCGTCGGCTTGGTGATCTTGGCCACCACCTCTGGCATCTGCACGATGAAGTCGGTGCCGGGATACTTCATTTCACTGCGCGATACATCATAGCTCGAGACGATGAGCGAGGAGCCCGGCTTGACCACCTCCGCAATGCGTTTGGCGACATGCTTCGGAATCCGGATGCGGTCGAGCGTGCGTGCGGCCTTGTCAGCGTCCGTCGGCGGCGGCAGCCGGACCGATTTCGCGGACTTCTTCTTTGAGGAGGACCCCACCTCGTCATCGCGGCCGATCGAATTCTCGTTCACTTCGGTCGCTGACCAGAGAAGCTCGGTCTTGCCTTCGTCCTTCCAGTCGAGAGCCGTGAACAGGAAGGTGTCGAGTGGCACTTCGGGGGAGTCGATAACCGCTTGTGCTTCGACGACGAGCTCGAAGCCCTGGCGCACCGAAACCGTTCCCGTATGCGAGCTGACGAAGACGGAGACCGGGAGCGCGCGGTTCTGCTCCTGACGATCGAAAGCTGCGACGGCCTTCTTGGCGGCAGCCTCGGCTGTGGCGGCTTCCTTGCTCTCGGCTTTGGCGGCGGTGAGGGCCGCCTGAGCGTCTGCCACAGCCTTTTCTGCGGCCTTAGCCTCGTCCGCGGCGCGCTTGGCGTCTGCTTCCGCCTGCTCGGCGTCGCGTGTTGCCGCCGCGAGGCGCTCGCGGGCTGCGGCTTCCTGGCTGCGCAGGTCATCCAGCCGATCGGCGCGGACCTTCGACGAATCCTTGGGGATACGGGATTGCGCCCGCTTCAGCGCCCGCTCATGCGGCTGCAGCGCTGCCTTGGCTTTGCTGTAAGCCCGTGCTGCGCGGGTCGAAGCCGTAGCGGCGGCCTTGGCGGCCGTCCGGGCTTCCGCAAGCGCGCCCTGCGCGGTCTTTTCCTGTTCGCCAGCGGTGGTCCGGCGTTCCTCTGCAGCCGAGATCGCCTCGGCGAGGCGCTGGCGTTCCGCTGCCCGCTCCTTCTCAGCGCGTTCCTGCGTGCGCACCCCGTCCGCCTGCGCTTCAAGCTCAGTTGCCGCATGCGCGGTGCTGACGCCCAGCAGCATGTCGGTGACGTCGCCGCTTTCGCTTGTGGGCTTTCCATCTCCCGTCTCGGCGTGCCGAAGGGCGGGCGTGAGTGCGGCCGCAGAAGGCAGCGCGGAGAAGAGGAGGGGATGCTCGAACGCCACAGGCGCCTGAACGTCCGGTGCGATGACGACGCGCTGGTTGATGTCGGTCATGCTGAAGAAACGGCGCGCGAAATCGAAGGGCATGCGCACGCAACCGCCAGAGGCCGCATAGCCGGGTACCACGCCGCCGTGCAGCGCGATCCCGGTCATGGTCAGGCGCTGCATATGGGGCATCTTGGCGTCGAGGTAGATGTTCGACGTGTGATCGACCTTTTTCTCGAGGATGCTGTAAATGCCCTTCGGCGTCTCGTAGCCCGGCCGTCCGGATGAGATGCGCGTCTGCACGACGAAGCCGTTGGCGTCATACACGTACATGCGCTGCTGATTGAGGGAGACGAGCGAGATCAGAGGACCTTGCGCTGTCGCGAGCTGTGCCTGCTCTGTGGAGCGCGCAGCCGGTTTGACGCGGCGCTGCTCGGACTGGGCTTCTGCGGGAACGGAGGCCACTTGTGCAAGCCCGAGTGCCAGCGCGACGCAACCGAGACGCAATGACTTCACCTTCGCCTCTACGCGACTGGACGACGAATTACGCACCGTGCACCCCCTAAATTTTTCCTTGGAAAATTAACGCCAGGAGCATCGGCAGGCCCTCAGCAACGATCGATTCTGGCTCATGGCAAGATGGACTTCAACAGGCTAGCAGGTAGGAGTTATCGAATTGTCTCCCATTCTTCCGATGGTTGCGGGGCTCCTCAGCTCGTTCAAGAGATCAACCGGGACTCCAGCGTGAAGTTCCCAGCCTCGATCCAGAACGGCTTTACGGAAAAAATGGGAAGCTCTCAAGGCCGCTGCAACCCGGAGCCAGACTTAAGGGCAGGCCCGTAGCGTGAGGTAGCGTAAGGGGCGCGCACCACGCCGAAATAGGGCGAGGACGGAGTATTCGCATTGAGCGCAGGTAATCGGGCTCTCATGCGCGTGCTGAGAGTGCATTCATGGATGCGAGGAGGGCGTGCGACGATGAGGCGAACGCGCTGTGAAAGGCGGAAGCGGGCTGCCTCGGGGCATGGATCCAGCCGAGGCAGCGCTCCCGTCCTATCTTCCCGTCCTCAGCCGAACGCGCCCCAATGGTGCGAGATGCCGGTACCAATCTCGCGTACGAGTTCGTAGGCCTGCTCCATCGGCTCCAGGATCTCGGTCTCGATGCGCCCGTAGTCGTCGATGCCCTTGGGCAGATAGGTGGCGGTCTCCTGGAACGCGTCGTCGTCGCTCGGCGCGTCGACCCGGCGCGGGAAGGCTTGGCGGATCACCTGCAGCACCTCGGGAATTTCGAGGCCGAGCGCCTTCCGCACAATTTCCGCATGCGTCACCTCGTTGGTGGGGGTGAAGCGGGGCAACTGTGCGGTGAGGATGAACAGGCGCATGATGAGCGCGGTCCGGATCGCCTGCAGGAGGTCGAGCTCCAGACGGCGGTCATCCGGAATCTTGCCGCCCTCGAGGCCGATTTCCTCGAGAATGCCATGCAACTCTATAGCGTCGAGCCTGAGGTAGTGGGCGAGGCCGTTGATCTTTTGTGCCCGATCGTCGTCGAGCAGATGCTCGGCCAGGAACTTGAATGCGCCGTCGAGATGGGACTCCCTGGCCCATGCCGCGCGCTGCGCCCAGAAGCCCGGATCGAACACGATGGCGTTCGCGCCGACCGCGTTGAGGCTCGAAAGACGCTTGGCCCGTGCGATCATCTCGATCAGCGGCCTGAGACGCTGTGACTGCTTCGCCATCTCGATGAAGCGCTCGCGCTCGCTGCCGACCGCTGCGCCGAGCCCGGCCACCACGTTCGCCATGTAGCCGAACTCCTGCAGGATGGCGTTGTTCGGGATGGCGCGCATGCGGGCTGGATCGCCGCGATCCGAATGGTGGTCGCCCTGGCGCTTCACGGGACGCGAGCCGGTCTTGAACAGCAGGTTGGCGCCGAACGCACCGAGCAGCGCACGATAGCCAGGGTGGGCGAAAAGCTGCTGCTGATAGTCGCGCAGCCGGATCTGGAAATCGAGCGCTAGGTTCGTGTCCAAATAGAACGGATCTTCGCCGTTTCCGGGATCCTTGCCGCTCATGATGATGGTGGCGAGGGAGCGCTGGGCGAAGGCGCGATTGGCAAAGAACAGATAGCCGTCGCCGCCCTGGAAGCTGGTCTCGTGCTTGACCGGCAGCCCGGCGCGGAAAAAGCGCCAGCGCGATTCACCAGGCAGCACATAGCGAAGCCGCCGCTTCAGCGGTCCCGGATGCGCGCCACGGCCCATGCTCTCGCCGTGCGTGGAGAAGATAAGCGTCTCCACGTTCTTGAGGCCGGCGCGCCGCACCACCTCGGCGAGCCCGTGATGCAGGCGCTCGTGTGCAAGCCCTGCCGCGATCTGACCGATGAAGCGGCCGGCGTCCGAATAGCCGGTCTGCACCGCGATGCGCCCGCGCTTCTCGACATAGTCGCGATAGTCCCTCTCCGCGAGCAGGCGCTCGACGAGGCGCGGACCGGTCTCGAGTGCCTCGGGCGTCTCGAACAGCGGCGAGATGTCGACGATCTCGGAGACGCCGAACAGCTTGGCGAAGTAGAGCGCGATCAGGATCGTCGCCGGGCTTTCGCATTCGGCGATGAGGTAGCGGATCGGCGTATCGCCGTCGATGTGCTTGGCGATCTGGGCGGCGAGCGCGAATTGCCGGATGGCCGTCGCGTTCTCGAGATCGAGCGTCTCGAAGTTGACCGTCTCGGGCTCCACCGAGTGGATCATGTCGACGATGCGGGCGAGAGCCTGGCGTTCCGTGAGGTCCCGCGTCCAGCTCTCGTGCACGAAGGCGCGAAACGCGTTGTTGATCTGCACCGCGTTGACGCGCACGTGGATGTGGCTCATGCCGAGCCCGGTGGCGCGCAGCAGCCCCGCGAGAGCGGCGACGGCGATCTTCGCCTTCGTATCGCCGGCGGCTTCGATAACCTGGTCGAGCAGCGTCAGGATGGGCTCGGCGCTGGTGAGGTTGTGTCCGTCCGCCTGCGTGATGACGTTCGCGGCATGTGCGAGCGTGAAGCCGTCCTTGCCGACATTTTCGAGCGCTGCGATATGCGAATCCACGGCCGCGATGGCAAGGTCGAGCTTGCCCGTGAGCTGCCGTACGAGGCGAACCATCTCCGCGTCTTCGCCGAGATCGTCCTTGAGCGCCAGGAATCTTTCCCGGATGTCCGAGAGCGCCGCCTGCTTCTCCTTGAGGCGGACGAGGAACGAGAACGTCCACTTGATGTCCGTCCTGCCGTCGAGATCGTAGCCGACCCAGGATGCAAACGTGGCGAGCTGCGGATCGGCCTTGAAGGCCCGCTCGCCGAAAGCGTTGTGGGCCGTTTCGAAGAAGACCGAAAGAAGATCGGTATAAGCGTCGCGCAGGTTCCTGATCGCGTTCTGCACGCGCCGGTGCTCGTACTCCAGCGTGATGTTCGCGTCCGGCCGATGCGGGAGGCCGATGCGCTCCGCAGGAGCCTTGCCCGCCAGGGCGATGTCCGCGATGCGGCCCGAAAGGGCCTCCGACAGGCCGAACGTGGGGTGCGCCGTAAACACGATGCCGTTGCGCGCCCGCCGGAACCGCGCCGCGAAGGCTTCGAAGGCGGCTTCGTCGCTACCCTTGGCGAGATCGGCGAGAAACTCGGAAAACTCGGCCCGCGTCTGCGCCTCGCTCTCGAGGCCGATTTGCTCTTTGAGCCGCAGGGCGCGATGGACGCACGCGCTATCCATCAGCCGCGTCGCCAGCGCACGCAGCTCCTCGAAGCTGACCTCGCCGGATTCAAGGCGGCGCGACAGATTGAACGCGACGTTGACGATCGGGTTGAGGCCCGGCCGATCCGGTATTTGCGCGCGCAGCGCCTTGAGCTCGGCGCGCAGCGCCGTTTCGTCCAGCTTGACGCTGTCGGGGGGCCGCATTTTTGACATCTTCGTCTCCTCGATCGTCCCCCGTCACAGGGGCGAGCCATCGGCGCGCCTGAGGGCGAGGGAGGGGCCCGGCGGCCGCGAGACCGCCGGGACATCGGACTGGCCCCGTCATCGGGCACGGGGCCCGTCCGAACTGATGACGCCTCCATAGCCGAAGACCGGCCGGAAGCGAATGACGGATTTGCTATGCGGCCTTGCGCGCGGCCAGCACCTTCTGCACCGTGGCGCCCATCTCCGATGGGGTGGGCGCGATGGTCACTCCACAATCCTGTAGAATATCCACCTTCTCCGACGCCGACTCGCCGAAGGCCGACACGATGGCGCCGGCATGGCCCATGCGCCGTCCCTTGGGCGCCGAGAGGCCGGCGACGTAGGCAATGACCGGCTTCTTGAAATGGTCGCGGATGTAATAGCCCGCTTCCGCTTCTTGCGGGCCGCCGATTTCGCCGATCATCATCACGGCGTCCGTCTCCGGATCCTCCGCGAAATGCTCGAGCACGTCTTTGAACGAAGAGCCGTTGATGGGATCGCCGCCGATGCCGACCGAGGTCGAGACGCCGATGCCGAGCTCCTTGAGCTGCGAGGCGGCCTCGTAGCCGAGCGTTCCCGAGCGGCCGACGATGCCGACGCGGCCCGGCGCGTAGATATGGCCTGGCATGATGCCGAGCATGGCCTTGCCGGGCGAAATCGTGCCGGCGCAGTTCGGCCCCGTGAGGATCATGCGGTTCTGCCGCTTGTAACGGCGCATGTAGCGCTTCACCCGGATCATATCCTGCGTGGGAATTCCATCGGTGATGCAGACGCAGTATTTGATGCCCGCATCCGCCGCCTCCATGATCGCGTCGGCCGCGAACGGGGGAGGTACGAACACGATGGACGCCTCGGCTTTGGTCTCGTCGACGGCCCCTTTCACCGTGTTGAACACAGGCCGGCCGAGATGCTTTGTGCCGCCCTTGCCCGGGGTCACGCCGCCGATGACGTTCGTGCCGTAATCGATCATCTCCTGAGCATGGAAGGTGCCGATGCGGCCAGTGAAGCCCTGGACGAGGATTGGCGTGTTCTCGTTGATGAAAATGGCCATGGGTTTCCTCCTTACGCCGCAGTCTTGGCCGCTGCCACGGCCTTGTTCGCCGCGTCTGCCAGCGTCTCGGCGCTTATCATGGTGAGCCCGCTCTGGTCGATGATCCTGCGTCCTTCCTCGACGTTCGTGCCGGCGAGGCGCACCACGATTGGGATCTTAATGTCGAGCTCCTTGATGGCGTCGACGACGCCCTTCGCCACCCAGTCGCAGCGGTTGATCCCTGCGAACACGTTGACGAGGATCGCCTTCACGTTCTTATCGCGGAGCACCGCCTTGAATGACTTGGTGACCCTCTCAGGGCTCGCGCCGCCGCCGATGTCGAGGAAGTTTGCCGGCTCCCCACCCGCCAGTTTGATCATGTCGAGCGTCGCCATGGCGAGGCCGGCGCCGTTCACGATGCAGCCGATGTCCCCGTCGAGGCCGACGTAGGAGAGGCCGCGGTCGCTGGCATAGGTTTCGCGCGGATCTTCCTGGCTCTTGTCGCGCAGCTCCGCGATCTGCGGGCGGCGGAACAGCGCGTTCTCGTCGAAGCTCATCTTGGCGTCGAGCGCCAGCACGGATTTCTGCGCCGTGATAACGAGCGGATTGATCTCGAGCATGGAGGCGTCGAGATCCCGGAAGGCGCGATAGCAGCCGAGAATGGCGCGCTCGAGCTTGCTGACGAGATCCGGATCGACACCGAGTCCGAACGCGACTTCCCGCGCCTGGAACGCCTGCATGCCGACCGCCGGATCGACCTCCACCTTGATGAGGGTGTCCGGCTGGCTATGCGAGATCTCCTCGATGTCCATGCCGCCCGCGGCGGACGAGACGACGACGATGCGCTCCGCCGCGCGGTCCATCACGAAGGAGAGATAGATCTCCCGGTCGATATCGGTTGCTTCCTCGATATAGAGCCGCGAAACGAGCTTGCCCGAGGGACCGGTCTGCACCGTCACCAGCTTCTTGCCGAGCAGCCCCTCGGCTGCTGTCTGGACATCGCTCTCGGAGCTGCACACCTTGATGCCGCCGGCCTTGCCGCGCGCGCCCGAATGAATCTGGGCCTTCACCACCCACTTTTGTCCGCCGAGCTCGTGAGCCCGATAGACGGCTTGCTCGGGGCTGTAGGCCAGACCGCCGCGGGGAACGGGCACGCCGAACTTCGCGAGAAGCTCCTTCGCCTGATACTCGTGAATGTCCATGTCGCTCTCCTTGGGTCTGCTCGCCGGCGCTCGCGTGCTTCCGTAAAAGTGGGCCCCTGTTTTCGACGAGAAGCACGTCGGGGCAAAAGCCTGGAGCCGCTCCTCAATCCCACTTGGACCGGAACGGCTCTAAATCTTATGCCTTGGCGCGCGCAGCCTCGGCGGCCTTGATCGCGGCGGCGGTGGCGATGAGATTCTTGGCCATCTTTTCGGAGGCCGCGTCAATCATCTTGCCGTCGAGCGAAGCGGCGCCCTTGCCCTGCGCCTCGGCCTCCTTGAGGGCCGCCAGGATGCGCTCGGCGCGCTCCACTTCCTGGCCGGTCGGCGAGAAGATCTCGTTGGCGAGCTCGATCTGGGACGGATGGATTGCCCACTTGCCTTCCATGCCGAGTGCGGCCCCGCGGCGGGCAGCCGCCTTGTAGCCTTCGGGATCGTCGATGCCGCCGAACGGGCCGTCAATCGGGCGCAGGCCGAACGCGCGGCATGCAACCGTCATGCGCGACAGCGGGAAGTGCCACTGGTCGCCCGGATAGTCGGGGTTGAGGCCGCCGATGACGACGGTGCGGGCCTTATTGAAGGCGGAGTAGTCGGCGACGCCGAAGTGCATGGATTCGAGGCGGCTGTTGGCCGATGCGATAGCTTCCACATTGGCCATGCCGAGGGGCGTCTCGATCAGCGCCTCCGTGCCGACGCGGTTCGTATAACCCATCGCGACTTCGATCTGGCTCACGATGCATTCGACCGTGTAGACGTCAGCCGGGACGCCCACCTTCGGGATGAGGATCGTGTCGAGCTTCGCGCCGGCCTGCTCCATGATGTCGACGACGTCGCGATACATGTAGTGCGTGTCGAGGCCGTTGATGCGCACCGAAACGCTTTTGCCGACGCCCCTCCAGTCGAGATCTTTCAGCGCTTGAATGATATTCTTTCTCGCCTGCTCTTTCTCGGGCGGCGCCACGGCGTCCTCGCAGTCCAGGAATACGTAGTCTGCGGCGCTCTTGAAGGCGCGATCGATCATCGAGGTGTTGGAGCCGGGAACGGCGAGATAGGAGCGCTGCAGGCGCTGCGTCCGCGACGGGTACAGAGTGAAGCTCATCCGACGGTTTCCTTGTGCTGAAAGGCCTTTCGCGACGCTTCTGCAGGTTCGCGGCGCGGCCGTCGCGAGCCTGTGGGCGTTTTGAGAAATAAAAAGGGGCGGCGCTCCCTGCGCCGCCCGGAAAATCATGCAGCCTTCGAGAGCGCCGGCTTGGTAGCCGTCTTGCTGAAGTATTCGGCGGCAGCGCCCGTGCCCGAGCCGAGCTTGATATCGACGCCGCAATCCTTAAGCGTCATCTCGATGGCGAACAGAGCGCCGCCGATCATGTACTCGTCGAGCGCACCGAGGTGGCCGATGCGGAACACGCGGCCGGCAACCTTGTTGAGGCCCACGCCGAGCGAGGTGTTGTAGCGATAGTAGGCCGTCTTGACGATCGTGTTGCTATCGATGCCCTCTGGGACGAGGACCGCCGAGACCGTGTCGGAATACCACTTGGGCTCCTTGGCGCAGAGCTTGAGGCCCCACGCGTCGACCGCTGCGCGCACGCCGTTGGCTAGCCGCGTGTGCCGCGCAATGACGTTGTCGAGGCCTTCCTCGAAGATCAGGTCGAGAGAGGTGCGCAGGCCGCGCAGCAGCGTCGTCGCCGGCGTGTAGGGGAAGAAGCCCTGATCGTTGTTCTTGATCATGTCTTCCCAGGAAAAGAAGCAGCGGTTCATGCGCCCGTTGAGGCTCTTGTTGGCGTCGAGCGCCTTCTGCGAAACCGCGAGGATGCCGAGGCCCGTCGGCAGCATGAAGCCCTTCTGAGAGCCCGAGACGCAGGCGTCGACGCCCCACTCGGCCATGCGCATGTCGAGGGAGCCGACAGAGGAGACGCCGTCCACGAAGAGCATCGCCGGATGCTTCGCGTCGTCGAGAGCACGACGCACGCCAGCAACGTCCGAGGCGACGCCCGTCGCCGTCTCGTTGTGCGTGACGAACACGGCCTTGATCTCATGGTTCTTGTCGGCGGCAAGAATTTCCGCGTACTTCTCGAGCGGAACGCCGGTGCCCCACTCCTCGTCGCACACCTCGACTGCAAGCCCGAGGCGCTCGGCCATATCCACCCACAGCAACGAGAACTGGCCGAAGCGGCTCATCAGCACCTTGTCGCCGACGGCGAGCGTGTTCTGGATGGCCGACTCCCAGGCGCCGGTGCCCGACGACGGATAGATAAAGACCCGGCCGTCCTTCATCTTGAAGGCCTTCTTGAGGTCTTCGAAGAGCGGCAGGGTAAACTTCGGGAACTCGGGGCTGCGCATGTCCTCCATGGGCAGGTTCATGGCAATGCGGACGGCGTCCGGCACGTTCGTTGGGCCCGGTATGAACAGATGCGGCGTCACCATAGCGGTCATGTGCGTGTCCTCCAGAGAGTGGAACTTCGAGCTTTCTTGCCCCGAACTTACATAAGTGCGCACTGCGCGGCGTCAGCCAAAAGCGGGCGCAGGAAGGCATACCTCCCTGCGTGGCTCAGAGCTCCCTGTCGTCTTGGCTGTTCCCCTGGGGGCACGAGTGGAGGATGCGGATTGAACGTCCTCGACGGTCAACTCCTAACACGTCCGTATGCGTGCGCAACACCCGATGGGGCAACGGCAGAAAATCTCTTGAGTAGGCTTATGGGCGTTGCTGGCAGTGCTGGGAATTGCCCAAGTGGGTAGTTTATGGCCTACCCACCTGCGGCATATTCGGGTCTGCAGAGAAATGCAACTCTGCGTTTGCCGCTTTACCGGTCGCCACGGTTCGATTGCTGGCTGATGAACAAAGCCACGGCCATCGCCCGGTTATTGACATTGAGCTTATCGTAAAGATTTTTAAGGTGATACTTAACCGTGTTGCGCGAAATGCCGATGCGGGCTGCGATTTGAAGGTTCGACCAGCCGTCGGCAAGGGCGGAGAGCAGCTCCCTCTCGCGGACGGTGAGCACGGAGAGCGGATCCGTATTCGCTGTGTCCATATCCACATAGGGAAACGAGACGCGGCCGTGTGAGACCGTCGAAATCGTTTCCATCAGCACCTCGGGCTCGTCGCTCTTCGATATGAAGCCCCATGCGCCGCCCTTGATCGCGCGTCGCACGACGTCGAGCCCTGGCTCGCCCGTGTAGATGACGGTGCGGGTTCTGCTGCGCCGCTTTTTAAGCTCGGCGAGAATATCGCCTCCTGTCAGGTCCGGAAACGACCAGCCGATCACAGCGATGTCGATGTCGTTGTCTTCGGTGAGTGCGAGAAATGCGGTGCCTGTCGCCACGGCAGCCGCCACCTGAAAGCGTCCGTCCCGCGCCACAATGTCGGTGAGCCCCGTGCGGACCATGGGGTTCTTGTCTGCAATGGCGATCTTGCGACGGATCTTCTCGGTTGACATGGGGAGATCAAGCTACCTGGGAAGGTGATGCGTGCGGACGGTTGTCCGCCGGAATATGGAGTTTAGGCATCCCAGGCCCGATCAAGCTAGTCCATAGGCGGCAAGGCAGTGCATCACCACGTGATCGAGGGTATGAAACAGCCTTCTAAAGAAGGGCTTAGAGCTGCGCCTACGCAATGCAGTCCAATTCAGCATACGCGAATGCGGCCTCGTCTAGAGCACGTTCACGCATGATGGCTCGCGTCTTTGCGGCGCGAACGTGATCTAGGTCATTGTTTGAGAGACTGAGTCATGTTCTCGGCTGGGTGCGTGCCCGCGCGCCCCTCAAGCAATCAGGCTCTAGCTCGCCGGCGCGCCGTCTGCGTGCTGGAAATGCGCCGTCGCGCGGACGAGTTCGTGAACGATACCGGGCTCCGTCATGGCATGGCCGGCGTCTGGGACGATGCGCAACTCGGCGGATGGCCATGCTCGCTTGAGATCCCAGGCGCTGCGCAGCGGTGTCACGACATCATAGCGCCCGTGCACGAGGATGCCCGGAATGCCGCTGAGCTTGCCGGCATTGCGGAGCAGCCATCCGTCGGCATCGAAAAAGCCGTGGTTGGCAAAATAGTGGCATTCGATCCTGGCGAAGGCCACGGCATAGGCCGGATTGGCGAACGAGCGCGCCCGCACCGGATCTTCCATCAGCGATAGCGTCGTCCCCTCCCACATGCTCCACGCCTCCGCGGCTGGCGTATGAACCTTTGGGTTCGGATCCGTGAGGCGCTTGTAGTAGGCGGCGATCATATCGCCCCGCTCTTCGACCGGAATGGGGCGCTCGAACGCTTCCCAGGCTTCAGGGAACAGCGCGCTTGCGCCCTGCTGGTAGAACCACTGGAGCTCGCTGCGCCGCAGGAGGAAGATGCCGCGCAGGATCATGGCAGTGACGCGCTCGGGATGCGTGATGGCGTAGGCGAGTGATAGCGTGGAGCCCCACGATCCGCCGAACAGCTGCCAGCGCTCGATGCCGAGGTGCTGCCTCAGGCGCTCCATGTCGGCCACCAGGTGCCAGGTGGTGTTGTTCTCGATCGAGGCATTGGGCATCGAGCGGCCACATCCGCGCTGATCGAGCAGGATGATGCGATAGTGCCTCGGATCGTGGAAGCGCCGCATGGCGGGATTGCAGCCGCCGCCTGGGCCGCCGTGCACGATCAATGCGGGTGCTCCCGCCGGATTGCCGCATTCCGCGAAATGGAGCGAATGATCCTCGCCGGTGTCGAGGAAATCCTCGTGATAGGGCTCGCACGCGGGATAGGCTGTAAGGCGGTCTCGTGACGACATGAAGCTCTCTGGTCCGGAACGGCACGGCCCTCGGCCGTAGCCTTAAAGTGCTTCCGGAAAGTGGAAACCGGTTTTCCGGAAAGAAGCACGAAGAAACAAAAACTTAGGACCGTTCCCCGTTTCCACTTAAACCGGAACGGCTCTAGATCTTTTGCCGCCGCTGATGGCGCATCTCGCGATCGTAGAGGATTTCCCCGCCGGGCACGCGGATGTCCCGCACGAGCTCGAGCAGGCTGCGTGACGGCGCTGGCGTGGCGAGCGCGACGGCAATGGCGGCGACGAACCCGGCCGGAAGCCCGATGGCCGCCGCGAGCGCCCCATCCGTTCCCGTGAGCCCCGCTTCTCCTGCGATGATGGCGAGAACGGTGACGCCGAACCCGGTGGCCAAGCCGGCCGTCGCGCCGAACTCGTTAAGACGTTTCCACCAAATGGAGAGGACGAGCACCGGGAACGTCGATGCCCCCGTGAGCGCGATGGCCCAGAGCATGAGGTGGAGAGGGTCCGTTGGCGCGATGATGGCGATGAGGGCCGCAAGCGCCGCCGCCACGCCGAGCGCCAGCCGGGCAATGATAAGGCGCAAGCTGATCTTTGCCGGCTGCAGCGTAAGGCCATAGACGACATCCTCCGCGAGGACATTCCCGAGCGCGAGCACCACCGCGCCAGCTGTCGCCAGCGCCGCGGCGATCACGCCGCCGGCCGCCAGGTAGCCGATGGCCGCGGGCAGCTCGCCCACCACAGGCAAGCTCAGCAGAACATCGTCGCGGCTCATGCTGAAGCTTGCGAGCGTCGGCCGGCCGCCGTCGGAGGCTACGGCGAGGATGCCTCGCGCCTGCAGCGCTTCGAACCATTCGGGGAAGCGCACCGCTCCGGCCGCCGTTACGATGTCGGTGAGGTAGTCGCGCATGAAGATGGCAATGGAGCCGATGGTGAGCATGGCGATGCCGAACAGGAGCGTTGCCCATCCGAGCGACTTCCGCGCCTCGTAGACCCCGGGGGTTCCGGCGACGCGCGGCAGAAGCCAGGGCGCGCTGGCGATTCCGGCAAGCAGAGACAGCGTGACGATGACGAAGGCCAGCGGCCCCACGCTGCCGAAGGCGTCGGAGTAGCGCTTGGCAAGCTGAGACAGCCCTTCGCCCGGCATGTCGAATGCCAGCGCCGGCGGCAGGATGATAGGCAGTCCCTGCGCCGCTTCCGCGCGCCCTACGGTACGCAGCACCGGCCCCGCCGAGAGCTGAGGCAGCGGCAGGTTGGTTACGATCACCGCGATGATGGCCACCGGCACGATCAATGCGGCGAGCGCGGCGATACTCTGCGCCGCCGACGACCAGGCGAGGGAGCGCATGCCGCCGGCTGCGAGCGTGGCCACCAGAACGGACACCAGCATGACGACGGCGAGCGGCTGCGCCATGGGATAGAACCAGGTGAGCGCGTGCGCGCCGATCCTAAGCTCGGCTGCGAGCATGAGCAGCATCGGCACTGCGAGGACTGCGCCGGCCGTCAGCCTGAGGGGCCGGCTGTTGAAGCGCCGGCCGAGATAGCTCGGCACGGTGAAGGCGCCGAACTTGCGGAAGAACGGCGCCAGCAGAACCGCCATGACGACGAAGCCCGCAAGACCGCCGATGACGAGGCAGAGCGCGTCGAATCCGATCAGGAAGAAAGCCCCGGTGAGCGCGACGAGGCCTGTTGCGCCGAGGGCAGTCTGGGCCAGCACGAGCCCGGTGTAGAAGGCGGGCACCCGCCGCCCCGCCGCGAAATAGTCGATCGGATCGTTCGTGTGCGACACGATACCGATGCCCATGTAGAGCCCGATCGGCCCCGCGAGCATGATGAAGCGCAGCGCGCTGTCGCTGACCCCTAATCCTTCGAGGATCAGCGTCATGAGCGCAATCGCGGCGAACGTGCTCATGAAGATGCCGAAGTAGGTGCCGAGGCGCGGGTTCACGTAACCTGTCCGGCGGGAGAACGACATGCTCAGCGCTCCGTGCGGGCTAGGGCGGCGAGCCGGGGCCGGGCACCCTCAGCTGTCCTCATGCGCACCGTGCCAATGGTCGATGGCGTCTTGCCGGTTGACGAAGCTGGCCACCGTAATGACCGCAATGAGCACCAGCCCGTGCAGGCAGAGGAAATAGCCGAGCGGGAAGCCCATAAAGCGGCTTCGGTTGAGGTCGTCTGCATAGAGCGGCAAGATAAGGATGACGGCCAGGAACGGTACCAAGCTTGCCAGCATCTGCCATTTTGTGTGCCGCCAATAGGGCTTGCGCTCGCGCCGTTCGATCATGCGTGTCGGCCTCCCTGTTGAGCCGGCCTTGAGGTGCGTCCGAGTTGTGGTGCCTTTGAGGCGAGACGAAGGGCCGGCCCGCATTGCGGGTTTGCGAGCGGGCGAGCCTCCCCTAGAGCATTTTCCGTTCGCTTGGGCTCACTGCAAATTCTCTCGTTATCTGTTTGAGCCAGCATCTTCACCCATTCGGGCGATTCCGCCCGAATGGGATCTGCTCTAGCATCCCACCCACGGCTCCAAGCGAGTCGCAATTTAAAGCATGACCGAAAGGGACCTGCGATGTCGATAGTGTCCGAATTCAAAGAATTTGCAATGCGGGGCAACGTGGTTGACCTCGCCGTCGGCGTGATCATCGGTGCCGCTTTTGCGCCTATCGTCTCGACGCTGGTCGAGAACATCATCATGCCGCCGATCGGATATGTGCTGGCTGGGATCGATTTCAGCAGTCTCGCCATCGTTCTTCCCACACCGACTGGAGACGGCGTGGAGATCAAGTACGGGCTTTTCCTCAATGCGGTCTTCAAGTTTCTGGTGACGGCCCTCGCCATCTTCCTTCTGGTTCGGGTCCTCAACAAGCTCCAGAAGCCGGCCCCGGCGGAAGCGCCGGCACCGCCGCCGCCCTCCGAGATCTATCTGCGCGAGATCCGCGACGCTCTCGTCAACAGGCAGGCCTAGAGTGCTTCCGAAAACGTGGGGAATGGCTGCCACATGACGGGATGGGATCGCGAACGTTCCGACGCGCGATCCCATCGCATGTCGAAAAACAAAGTTGTGCTGAAATCTGTTGCAGCCTGCGTCAGGCCACGGGTGGCCATTGCCGCCCTGCCTTGGGTTCCGTGAACATGCTGCGGAAGGCTGTGTAGCTCTGGTCGATACGCCGGGCACGGGCATCGTGCCCGGCGGCATACGCGATCGTCGCTTCCGCAACCCGCTCGATCGCTCCCGCCATATCGGCTGGCCAGGGAGCAAAGCGGATGCCGAAGCGTTCCTCGAGCACCTGCCGCGCGACGCGGGCGTGAGCGCGCGCTTCCGCGAGCGAAAGATGGAATTCCTCCGAGGTAGCCGCCGCCAGGATCACTTGGTCGGCGTCCGGCAGGGACTCCCAGACGGAGCGGCGCACATGGAGGGCGAACGCCGTCCCGTGTGCGTTGAAACCGTTCCCCGTCGCGTGGCGCGCCACAGCCGGAAGACCGAGGGCGAGACTGGTTGCAAGATCTCCAGCCTCGACAGCATCCACCGTGCCGTCGGCCAGCGCCGCCGCAGCGCCGCGGAATGCCATCCCGTCCTGGAGAAAGGAACTCGGCTGCGTCTCCGCCCCGAGGGCCCGCGCCACCTCGGCTCCGAACCCTGGTGCCGACACCTTTCGCCCAGACAGGGAGCCGAGACCTGTGATGGGCTCGCGGCTCCAGAGCGGGGGAGCTTCGCCCCCATGGCCGGCAAGGAGTGGTTTCCAGCCAAGCTCGCCGGCAAGATCGTCCCATAGCGATTGCCCGCCGCCGACAGCGATCCAGCGCGCGAGATCCGGTGCGCTGAGGCCGGCGGAGCCCGGCAACCCCGCGAAATAGGCATATCCCGGATGAAGCGGCGTAAAATCATGGATCGGGCCGTGAAGCAGGTCTGCGTCCCCGTCCGAACCGTCCTCGCCGGTGATCTCGACGCGGTAGCGGCCGCTCGTCATGGCCTCGAACCGGCGGGCGAGCCGCAGTGCGCTGTCGCCGGGCCCTTGGACGGTATCGCCCCAAGGCAGGGAGAGCCGCAAAACCATCGCGCCGGAGCGGGTGGCGGTTGGTTCAGCACTAGCCTCCGGCGGCTCCGCGGCTGCCGGCGATGCCGCTGCAACCGCAGCGCCTCCGGTGGTGAACAGGAACTCGCGGCGATCCATCGCCAGCCTCCACGCCGTAATTACGGTATCGGTGGCGCATCAAACTCCATCGCCGGCGTGAAAACAACGGCTCTCCGGTTTTGGACCGCCTTGCCCGAGAGGAGACGCTTGCAGGTGTCGGTCCCGAGCACTGGATGACGGCGGTCGGTCATCACGATTAGGGCAGCGGTGAAGGCGCGCCCTTCGCGGCGACATCCGTCGAGGGAGAGGGCACGTCGGCCTGAACGGCTCCATCTGGAAGCTTGTTGAGGAAGTCCAGCGCGTATTGGAGCTGCGCGTCCTTTTGGGGGTCATCCGGCACGTAAAGGATAGACGGATCCCCGCCCGTGTCGTCGCTCGTCTGGTCCGGGTTGTGCAAATGGTTCGGGAGGGCGCGCTCCCCGCCGCTGGCGAAGGTCCCCGCCGTGCTTTCCTTCACGCTGTCAGGGACCTGCTCCTGGACGATAATGTCGGGATTAATGCCCTTGGCCTGAATGGATCTGCCTGAAGGCGTGAAGTAACGGGCCGTCGTGAGATTGAGCGCGCCTCTCTTGCCGCCGAGGGGCAGGAGCGTCTGCACGGTGCCTTTGCCGAACGATCGCGTGCCGACGACGATGGCGCGCTTGTCATCCTGCAGCGCGCCCGCAACGATCTCTGCCGCACTTGCCGTTCCGCCGTTGATCAGCACCACGATGGGCTTGGCATTTGTCATGTCGCTGCTGTCGGAGCTGAAGTCTTCCATGTCCGACAAGCTGCGGCCTTTGATGCTCACGATGTCGCCCTTGGTCAGGACCTCGCTGGAGACGGCGATCGCCTGGTCCAGCAAGCCTCCAGGGTTGTTTCTCAGATCCAGAATGTAGCCTTTGAGGTCCGCGCCGATGGTCTTTTTTGTCGTCGCGATCGCATCGGCGAGTTCCTTTGCGGTCAGCTCGTTGAAGGTCGTCACCTTGATGTAGCTGACCTTTCCTTCGGCGTGCTGCTCGACGGGGTTTAAATGGATGGTGTCGCGCTTCAGCGTTACGGAGATTGGCGTGTTCACATCCTTACGAACCACGGTAAGCGTCACCTTCGAGCCCGGTGTCCCTTGCAGCAGATCGACCGCTTTCCCAAGGGGCATGCCTTTGGACGGTTCCGCGTTTATTTTCACGATGACGTCGTTGGATTTCAGCTGAGACTTCGATGCCGGCGTCCCGTCGATAACGGTGACGATGCGAATTCCATCCCGGTCCGCCTCGACGATCAGTCCGACACCTCCGAACTCGCCGGCAATATCCTGGCTCATCTTCTCGTAATCTGCCGCGGTCATGTAGAACGAATGCGGGTCGAGCGCGGCAAGCATCCCATCGATCGCCCCCCGGATGAGCTTCTTGTCGTTCGGGACATCGACGTAGCGGGCGTGCACCTGGTCGAGAACCTTCCCGAAAAGATCGAGCTCGCTGGCGAGCTCAGATTTTCGTGCTTTGGTGGCGGAGACGGAGTCGACGCTTAAAGGTGCGCTCATAAAGGCCGCCAGAACGGCGACCGCAACGAAGCGGCGCGCAATGCGGAACCTGGTTTCCGTCATGACGGCCTGCGCCTCCTTTCAAGGCGGACTGAGGACGTTCGGTTTCCCTTTCCGATACGGCGAGAAGACAGCACGAGGCCCATCAAAGGCCCGCGACAGCCGTGAAAGTCCGAACGAAAATCCTGCAAACCAGTTCGTCACGGGGTTGCGTCCCGGGCCGGAATTGCCTGGCACGCGCCGGCGCTCAAGCGTGATTGATCGGTTCCATCAACGGCCTAGGGCGCCATTGCATTTCAATTGAAAAACCATCCTGCTCGGGTGCATTGTTCAACACATAGGTCGCATTCTATGAAGCGCTAGATCGGATCGGTTGAAATTTGTGCGATCCGAGATTCCAAAAAGGCCGGCCTTTGTGGCCGGCCGTTTATGGAGTGCGGTCTCACCGGGAATTGAAGGCGAGTGACCGCGCTTAGGGGCCCTCCTTGCGAGACAGACGTCCGGGTCGCGGAGCAGCCGCAGCGAGCTGTGATGACGAAGCAGCTTTCCAAAGCTACGCCTCGAGAAGAAGGGCGCCCAGGCGTCGGAACCGAGCCGCGTATAGCAGGCAGCGGAGCTCCGCCGCACAAGGCAAGCTGGTTTCCCGCCCGCATCATCGGCAATACCCGTCTCCGGGCCGCGCTCGTTCTGATGCTGTTCGGCCTCGTTCTGTATGCGCTCTATCACGAGCTCGAAGTCACCGCATGGCATGAGGTGCGTGCAGCTCTCGCCGCAACCCGCCCGGAGCAGATCGGGCTCGCGGTTCTCGGCACAGCGGTCTCCTATTTCGCTCTCACGGGTTACGATGTCCTCGCGCTGCGGCACCTCGGCGCCGCCCGCATCCCGTTCACCACGGTCGCGCTGACATCGTTCGTGAGTCAGGCCTTCACATTCAATTTCGGCTTCGGACTTCTCACCGGCGGCGCTGTGCGCATGCGCCTTTACGGCGCCGCAGGCGTCAAAACAGACCAGATCCTCGCAACGAGCGTATTTTCCTCGCTTGCGATCTGGACCGGCATTGCGGCAGTTGCCGGCCTCTTCCTTATCGTCGCCCCCGACGTGGCCGAGATGGTGTTGTCGCTCCCGGAAATCGCCGCGCGCGGTTTGGGAATGGCACTCCTGGGCCTCGTCCTGTGGGGCTTATGGTATTCCGCTACCAGACGCCCGAAGCTTCCCGGGCTGGACATCCCGGCGCCGGACGGCGCGGTCACCGGCCTCGTCTTGCTTGTCGGCGTGACGGACGTCCTTGCGTCCGGATTTGCCCTCTGGGCGCTGCTGCCCGCGGACGTGTCTCTGAGCTTTCCCGCCTTCATCGTCGTCTTCGTCTTCGCGATCGCACTCGGTGTGATCAGTCACGTCCCCGGCGGCCTTGGCGTGTTCGAGGGCATTATTCTGATGGCGATCCAGACAGCGTCTCACAGTGCCCTCTTGGCGTCGCTCCTACTGTTCCGGTTCGTGTATTACGTTTTCCCGATGGGGCTTGCCGCTGCTGCCCTGGCCGCCATGGAGCTCCGGGAGCGGCGCGAAACCTTCACCGCGCACGCGTCGAAGCTTGGCGCGGTGCTCGGTGATTCCATTCCATTCGTCTCCTCAATTCTCGTGTTCCTGAGCGGCTTCATTCTCATTGTGTCTGGCGCCCTGCCGGCCGTGCAGCCGCGCATGGCCATCCTTCGCTATGCGGTGCCGCTTCCCTTCGTCGAGGCGTCGCATTTCGTGGCCAGCGTCATCGGCACCCTCCTGCTGATCATCGCCTACGGCCTTGCGCGCAGGCTCGAGAATGCGTGGCGGATGGCGGCGGTGCTTCTCATTCTCGGCGCTGCATTCTCGCTGCTCAAGGGCATCGACTACGAGGAAGCTATCGTCTGTCTCGCCGTCGCCGGACTGCTTTTTGCCGGGCGGCGCCGGTTCTACCGGCAGGGAAGTGCACTCACCGGCGCCTTGCAGCCGAGCGAAATCCTCGCCATCGGCCTCGCCTCTATAACTTCGATCTCGATTGGCCTTCTCGCCTTCCGGAGCGTCGCCTACCAGGATTCGATGTGGTGGGACTTCGCCTACCGCGGTGACGCGTCCCGCTTTCTGCGTGCCACCGTCGGCATCGCCGTAACCGTGCTTCTTGCCATGGCGTATCGTCTGATGAACCGGTCGGCGCCGGGCGCTGCGGCCGCTTCTCACGACGACATGCAGGCTGCCTCCGAGATCGTCGGATCGTCTCCGCTCGCGAGTGCGAACTTGGCACTGACCGGCGACAAGCGGTTCCTGTTCAACACGGGAAGGACAGGCTTCGTGATGTATGCCACCCAGGGCTCGAGCTGGATTGCGATGGGCGATCCCATCGTGACCAGGGACGCGGATCCCGCAGCCCTCGTGTGGCAATTCAAGGAGCTTGTCGATCGCCATTCCGGCGTTCCGGCGTTCTATCAGGTGTCGAACGCCAACCTGCCGCTGTATGTGGATGCCGGTTTTTCGATGATAAAGTTGGGCGAGGAAGCGTGGGTCGATCTCCATGCCTTCACGCTGCAAGGCCACGAAGGCCGAAAGCTCAGGCACGCCATGTCGAAAGCCCAACGTGCAGGCGCCACGTTCGAGGTCGTGCCGGCTCGCGACGTCGAGCGGCTGCTGCCCGAGCTCCGGCAGGTTTCGGACTCTTGGCTCGCCGATAGCAAAAAGAAGGAGAAGGGCTTTTCGTTAGGCTTCTGGAGCAGTGCTTACATAACGCGAAACGATGTAGCGATCGTTCGCATCGACGGGAGCATCTCCGCTTTCGCCAACATCTGGCGGAGCGCCAATCGCAACGAAATGTCCATCGACATCATGCGCCTGCGCCGAGGCGCTCCAAACGGGACCATGGATTTTCTTTTTACCGCGCTCATGGACTACGCCAAAGCCGATGGATACCGATGGTTCAATCTTGGCATGGCGCCCTTGGCCGGCTTGTCGCGCCACAGGCTCGCCCCTCTCTGGAGCCGGGTTGGCACATGGCTCTCCCGCCATGGCGACCGGTTCTACAACTTCGAAGGGCTGCGCGCGTTCAAAGGCAAGTTCCGGCCCGAGTGGAGGCCGAAATACCTCGCCTATCCCAACGGCGTTCTGTTGCCGCAAATTCTGATCGACGTCACGACGCTGATTGCAAGTGCGCCAGCCCGGGCCCGGACGGAGAACAGCGCCTTATGATGCTCCTCTTGAAGACCGCACGGCGGCGGCTGCGGATCACGCTTCCGGTGATGGTTGGGTTATGGATCGCGTTCCCCGCAAACGCGGAAACGCGGCACATCACCGTGAACCAGGAAACGCTGGGTGCGATCGAGATCCTGGCGCCCGCATACGAGCCCCGGCATTTCGTGATCTTCATCTCCGGCAGAGATGGCTTGAGCGAGCAGCGCAAGTTCGAGGCCGGCAGACTCGTCGAGCATGGTGCGGCCGTGGCCCTCATGGACCTCGTCTCCCTTGAAGCCGCGCTGGCAAAGCACGATGACGATACCTGCCACTATGTGTTCGGCGACTTTGAGGATCTATCCCGGCTGGCGCAGCGGCAGCTCGGAATGTCGGACTGGCAATGGCCGCTTCTGCTCGGCGCTGGCGAGGGAGGAACGCTGGCCTATCTCGCCCTCGCGCAGGCCCCGGCCAATACCGCGGGCGGCGCCGTCAGCCTGGACTTCTCGCCTGCCTTCCCTACTACGCGTCCCATCTGCAATGGTGCGCCAACGGCCTCCGAGGCGCAGGCCAGCTTCACGTACGCGCCTATGGATGACCTGCCGGCGCCTTGGACGCTCATCGTCGGTGCACCGCCATCCGGAACGGTGAAGGCATTTGCGAACAATCCCGACATGACGTCCATCCAGATCGTCCCCGGCGATGATGCGGCGCGCTTCGATGCCGCGATATCTGCCCTCTTCGCCATGAAGCCGCCGGCGGGTAAGGCCTTGTCCGATCTGCCGATCGAGGAACTGCCTGCGAAGGGTGCGGCGACGACGCTGCTGATCCTGCTCTCTGGCGACGGCGGATGGCGCGATATCGACAAGCAGATCGGTGAGTATCTCGCGGAGCGCGGGGTCGGCGTCATCGGGCTCGATTCCCTCCGCTATTTCTGGAGCCGCAAGGAGCCCAGCCGGATCGCGGCGGACCTGGAGCGCATCGCCGATCACTACCGGGACAAATGGAAGCTTCAATCGCTCGCCCTCGCGGGCTACTCGTTCGGCGCCGGTATCATCCCGATCACGTGGCCCGAGTTGGAGCCGAACACCCGGTCGCGGACGACCTTGATCGCCTTGCTCGGATTGGAGCCGACATTCAATCTGGAGGTTTCCGTTTCCGGATGGCTCGGTATGACGTCTTCGAGCAATATCGACGTGCAGCCCTATCTGCCCACGCTGCCAAAGTCGAAAGTGATGTGTTTTTACGGCGTGGACGAAAAGGAGGACGGCAGCACGGCCTGCATACTGCCGGGCCTTGCCGGAGCGACCCGGATCGAGCGCCCCGGCGGTCATCACTTCGACGGCAACTATCAGGTGATCGCCGACGCGATCCTGAAGCGCCTCCGGGAGGCTGGAGCTCAGCGCAGCATGGACTGATCGGACCGTTTTCACGCATGCCGCGCAGCATGCTGCGTGACCCGTTAATTAACTCGTTGTCAATGCGTTAACACCCTGGCGGCAGCAACCTCCGGCCGCGTGTTCATTAACGGCGTCTTATCCAATGGTGCCTAACTTCGGGACCAGAAAGTACGTAATTGGCGTTGGTTACGCATGCTCAAGGCAAACTGCAAGAGCAGGTCGAACACTCTGATGCAGGAATACGCGGCGTTGGTCGGCGACGCCGTACTCCGGCAGCGTACCCGCTTGGCTGAGCATCAGGCGCGCGTCGAGGCCGATCTCGCCAACCGCGTCAAGTCCGAGTTCATCTCGAACATGAGCCATGAGCTGCGCACGCCGCTCAACACCATCCTGGGCTTCTCGAAGCTGCTGCGCGAGCATGGCGGCCGGCGCCTCGCCGACGAGGAGATCGTCCAATACGCGGGCCTGATCAACGATTCCGCGGAGCATCTCCTAGCCGTCGTCAACGACATTCTCGACATCTCGAAGATCCAAAGCGGCACGTATGCCCTCGATGCCTACGAGGTCGATATCGCGCTCGTGCTGCGTGATTGCCTCGAGGACGCGCGGCCGCTCGCAGCCGAGGCCGGCATCGAGCTGTCGCCACGCATCGCGTTTTCGCTTCCGCCGGTCCGCGGCGACGACACAAAGCTCAGCCAGATCTTCACCAACCTCATTACAAACGCCATCAAGTTCACGCCCGAGGGCGGCACCGTCACGGTCGAGGTGCTGGAGCAGGGCGGCGGCGTAATGGTGTCCGTGCGCGACAACGGCATCGGCATGACGGGCGATGAGGTGAGCGTGGCGCTTGAACCGTTCGGCCAGGTAGACCGGGCGCGCACGCGTTGGCGCGAAGGCGCCGGCTTGGGTCTCACCATCGCCAAGTCCCTGGTCGAGCTCCACGGCGGAGAGCTTCTGATCACCAGCGCCAAGGGCAGGGGAACGGACGTCACGGTCAAGCTGCCGCCTGCCCATCAGGTCTCGCCGATCGAAGCTCGAGACGCCATGTTTGGCAATGGTGCCGCCCTTTAATCCGGATTCGAGAAGATGCAATTGGGCGCCACTCCTAAAGAGCCGCAATACCATGTCCTCCCCCGCTCGATCGGACGCATCGCGTCCGTCACCGGCTCGAAGGCGATCCTTCTGCTCGACATCACGCACGAGAACGATCCGAAGAACAAAGCCGACCGTCCGGAGATGGGCACGCTGCTCGCGATCGATACTGCCCATTCCACCATTCTCGCGACCGTCTCAGCGCTGAGCGTGCCGTTGCCCGCGCACGGCAACGAGCAGGAGATCCGCATCGCGGAGCTGAGCCTCGTGGGCGAGCTCACCAAAGGGAGCGACGGCAAGCCGCTGCGCTTCAACCGCGGCACATCGGTCTATCCCGCGCTCGGCGACCGTGTGCGCTTTGCCACCAAGTACGAGCTTCAGCTCACCTATACGGGCAATGAGCGCGACACCGTACGCATCGGCTCCATCCGCCAGGAACCCTCCATCCCTGCCATGGTCCGGGTCGACGATCTGCTCGGCAAGCATTTCGCCATTCTCGGCACCACGGGCACCGGCAAGTCGTGCACGACGGCGCTCATCTTTCGCGCCATCCTGGAGCGCAATCCGAACGCCCACATCGTGCTGCTCGATCCGCACAACGAGTATGCGACCGCCTTTGGCGCACGTGCCGAGGTGATCTCGCCTCGCACGCTGCAGCTACCTCTATGGCTTCTGAACTTCGAGGAGGCGGTCGAGGTTCTCGTCGGCGATTCCGAGCGCAAGGCAGAGATCGAGATCCTTCAGGATCTGATCCCCCTCGCCAAAGCGCGCTATGGCCTAGGCCGCACGGCTCAGGAGCCACAGAAGCTGCGCAGGTCCAGCAGCGACGCCAATAGGTTCACGGTCGACACGCCGGTTCCCTACCGCATCTCCGATCTCATAAGCCTCATCGACGAGCGTATGGGCAGGCTCGAGAACCGCAAGGATCTGGCGCCCTATCGCCAGCTCAAGACGCGCATCGAGACCTTCACCCAGGATAGCCGCTACGCCTTCATGTTCGGCTCCGTCACCGTCTACGACGGCATGACCCAGGTGCTGTCACGCATTTTCCGTGTGCCCGTGAACGGCAAGCCGATCACTATCCTCGAACTCACCGGACTGCCGCCCGAGGTGGTCAACGTCGTCGTGTCCGTGCTCTGCCGCATGGCGTTCGACTTTGCGCTGTGGGGCGAGGGCAAGGTCCCGATCACGGTCGTCTGCGAGGAGGCGCATCGCTATGTGCCGCTGAATACGCAGCACGGCTTTGAGCCCTGCAAGCGCGCCATCGCGAGGATCGCCAAGGAAGGGCGCAAATACGGCGCCTCGCTCTGCATCGTCACGCAGCGCCCGGCCGAGATCGACCCCACGATCCTCTCTCAGTGCAACACCGTGTTCGCGCTTCGCATGTCGAACGACCGGGATCAGGCCATCGTGGCCTCGGCCGTTTCCGATACGGGCACCGGCCTGGTCGAGTTCCTGCCCGCTTTGGGCGCCCGCGAGGCGATCGCTTTCGGCGATGGCGTGCCGATCCCTGTCCGCATCCGCTTCGACGAACTGCCGGCCGACGCGCTGCCCCGGTCGACGACGGCAAACTTCTCTGAGCGTTGGCAGGAATCGGCGGTGGACGAAGGCTTCCTCGAAGCCGTGGTGGAGCGCTGGCGCGCCGCCGGTGTTTGCGGGCAGATCGATGCCTCCACCCAGGCGCACCTCTTTGCCGAGGCGGTGAATCTGCCGCCCTCCATGGGGTCATCGCCCCCCCCGGCACTGCCACCGAACGAACCGCCCGCTCTCCGTGAGACGCGCACGCCCGCCGCAGCCCCGCCGCCTGTTGCAGACGCGCCGGCGGCGCCACAGCCGCCTGCGCCGGCTCCCCGTAGCGTTGCGTCGCCTCCGCCACGCCCGCAATCCGACACTGCGACCGAGGGCGTCAACCCGCGTCTTGCGCTCCGCGAACGGCTGCTGCGGCCCTACGTCCAGCGCTGAGCGCTTGAGCTGCACACCATTTGGTAATCGCTGTTGGCAATGAATGAACGCGAACGAGACGGCGGCAAGACGCCCCCGCCCGCCGCGCAGGATAAAAGTATGGACGCACGCAAAGATCTGGAGCTGCTGATCGTTGAGGATCGGCAAGTGATGCTCAAGATCCTCCGTCGTCTTCTCTTCCAGCTCGGCTATGTCCGCGTGGACGAGGCGGTCAACGGCCTGGCGGCGCTGGAGCGGATCGCCGGTAAGCGCTATGATCTCATTCTTTCCGACTGGAATATGGACGCCATGAGCGGCATCGAGCTCTTGAAGGCGGTTCGTGCCAAGCCGGAAACACAATCGACGCCGTTTGTCCTGGTCACTGCCGAAGCGAAGCGTGAGAACATTCTCACCGCGCGCGCCGCCGGCGCCTCAGGCTATCTCGTCAAGCCCTTCAAGCTCGATGTTCTCGAACGCACGATCGAAAGCGTCCTCGCAGCCAACGCGGGCTTCGTCAGCCCGGCGATCACAGGGGCCGCGCCAGCGCTTGATTGAGGCTTCGCTACCGGTGCGAGGTCGCCGTCACACGGGCCGAGTCTGGCCGCTGCCGCGCACCACGTACTTGAAGCTCGTAAGCTGTTCCACGCCCACCGGCCCGCGGGCATGCAGCTTGCCGGTCGCGATGCCGATCTCGGCGCCGAAGCCGAACTCTCCGCCATCCGCGAACTGCGTCGAGGCGTTCCAGAGCACGATGGCGCTGTCCACCTCAGAGAGAAACCGCTGCGCCACCGCCTCGTCCGCGGTGATGATGGCGTCGGTGTGCTGCGATCCATGGCGGGCGATATGCGCGATGGCTCCGCTGACACCATCCACCGTCTTGACGGCGATGATCGCATCCAGGAACTCGTGTCCGTAATCGTCCGGCCCCGCTGCCTTGACGCGCGGATCGGCCGCTTGCGCCGCGGCATCGCCTCTGACTTCCGCGCCGGCTTCGATCAACGCGGCGACGAGGGCCGGCAAGTAAGCGTCCGGCGCGTTGCGGTCGACGAGCAGGCATTCGGTGGCCCCGCACACACCCGTGCGCCGCATCTTGGCGTTGACCAGCACGGCGCGTGCCATGTCGAGATCCGCCGCTGCGTCCACGTAGGTGTGGCAGATGCCCTCGAGATGCGCGAACACCGGCACGCGCGCCTCCTCCTGCACGCGCTGGACCAGGCCCTTGCCGCCGCGCGGCACGATGACGTCGATGGCGCCATCGAGACCGGCGAGCATGTGGCCCACCGCATCGCGATCCGTCGTCTCGACGTACTGGATCGCCGCCGCCGGCAGCCCCGCGGCAGTCAATCCCTCGGCGAGGCAGGCGTGGATGGCGAGGCTCGAATGATGGCTGTCGGAGCCGCCGCGTAGAATTGCGGCATTGCCGGACTTGAGGCTCAGCGCTCCTGCATCCGCCGTCACGTTCGGGCGGCTCTCGTAGATGATCCCGATCACGCCAATTGGCACGCGCACACGCTGGATGCGAAGCCCGTTGGGGCGCGTCCAGTCGGCAAGCACCGTCCCGATCGGATCGGCAAGCGCAGCAATGTCCTCGAGGCCTTGCGCAATGGCGCCGACGCGTTTTTCGTCGAGCACCAGCCTGTCGATGTAGGAAGCGATCCGTCCCGTCGCGCGCGCGGCCTCGACGTCGCGGGCGTTGGCCGCCAGGATCGCCGGCGCTTCACGACGGATGGCCTCTGCAGCCGCGTGAAGGGCCTTGTCCTTGACGGTGCGGGGCGCGAGCGCAAGCGCGTGCGAGGCTTCGCGCGCTGCGGCGCCGATGCTGCGCATGAGGCTGGAGGTGGCGTCTGTAGACTCGGTCGATTTCTGCATGGCTCTTGCGTGATGAGGGAGGCCGCGTGTTGCGGCGAATGCGTCGCCTATGACCTACATCGATTTCCGATGAAGTGCCATGTCGTTGCGGTGGATGAGCTCCGGCCCCCTGTCGAATCCCAGGATTTCGGCGATCTCCGCCGATTTGTGCCCGAGGATACGCGCGGCGTCGCCTTCAGGATAGGCGGCGAGGCCCCGTCCGAGTTCGCGCCCATCGGCGGCGCGGATGATGACGGCATCGCCGCGCTCGAAACGCCCTTCGACGCGCGTCACGCCGGCGGCGAGCAGGCTGCGACCCTGCGCCAGCGCCCGCTCCGCGCCGGCATCGACGAAGAGCGTCCCGCGCGGCTCGAGCTGCCCCGAGATCCAGCGCTTCCTGGCCGTCACCGGATCCTGCTTGGCCAGGAACCAGGTGACCTTGCATCCCTCGGCGATGGCCCGGAGCGGATGCAGCACCTTGCCTGAGGTGATGACCATGTTCGTTCCGGCGTCGAGCGCGATGCGCCCGGCCTCGACTTTGGTCTTCATGCCGCCCTTGGAAAGCTCCGTGCCGGCATCGCCCGCCATGGCCTCGATCTCGGCCGTGATTTCGTTGACGAGCGGAATGTGCCGGGCGTCGGGATCATCGCCGGGCGGCGCGGAATAGAGGCCGTCCACATCCGAGAGCAGCACCAGGCAGTCCGCGGACACCATGCCGGCGACGCGGGCCGAAAGACGGTCGTTGTCGCCATAGCGGATTTCCGCCGTGGCCACGGTGTCATTCTCGTTGACGACCGGAATAGCTTTAAGCGCCAGCAGCGTCTCGATGGTGTGGCGGGCGTTGAGGTAGCGCCGCCGCTGCTCCGTATCGCCGAGCGTGAGCAGGATCTGCGCGACCGTAAGCCCTGACTGGGCCGCCAGCTCCTGGTACGCGTGCGCGAGGCTGATCTGTCCAACGGCCGCCGCCGCCTGCGATTGCTCGAGCGCGAGCGGCCCCTTGGGCAGGCCGAGCTTATGCCGCCCGAGCGCGATCGAGCCGGAAGAGACCAGGACGACGTCCTTGCCCTGTTTGGCCAACTCGGCCACGTCCGCCAGGAGAGAGGCGAGCCAGGTCCGCTTGAGCCGGCCAGTCTCCCGCTCGGCAAGCAGCGCCGAGCCGATCTTGACCACGATGCGGCGCGCCCGCGTCCATTCGGGGCGAGCGAGGCTGGCACTGGTGGTGGCGATCTGGGACATCGGTGCGTCGGGAGCATGAAGCGGCGGAAGACTTGGTGCCGCTTCCCTAGCACACGGCTGCCTCGCGAGGCGAGATGACCTTTGACGCGGTTTACGAGCCGTTCCCCGCCCGGTGAGCGGGGAAAGCCGCAAGGCGCATGCCCCGCTTGCCGAGAAGGGTGGGCGAGGCGACTTCGCCGCGTGCCGTCAGCCGCCGTTCGCCTCGAGCGCTTCAGCCAGGGCTTCGGCCGCCGGCACGCCGAGGATATTGGTTTTCACCACTCTTTCGGCTGTGGTCTTGAGGTGCTGCTTGGGATCGGGATCACCCTCATCGGCGACGCGCGCCAGGTAAAAGCCGCTGCCGGTGCGCGCTGCCGCCCACAGGGAGCCGTCCCACGCGACGAAGCGGATCGCGACCCCGCGCCGGGTCTCATCGCCCTCCGTGATGACGAACTGACCTGAAGCGCTATCCCATCCGAACGTGGCGCAGCCTCCGTCCCAGGTCTGGAACTCCGCGGTCGGTCCTGGATCTCCCGGAGACGTGCCGGCTTGGCTGAGCGTAATTTGGTCGCTCACCCAGCGAGCCACGACCTGCTCGCCTTTGCAGCTCTTGAAGTTGAGCTTGTTATCTTCGTAGGCGAGGGATTTGGCCGCAAGCGGCGAAGCCGAAACGACGACGGCGGCGACCGGCAGGGCGGCGGCTAGGAAAGCGCAAAATCGGCGAACCATTCTCATGCATCTCCAAACGGGGCGCTGATGACGAGCGTCCCTTGTCCCACAGGTGTGCGCGCTGAGGAAAGGTCGCGAGGGCCCGCTTTGGCTGACACTTATGTGAGATCGCGTGAGGCCCGGGATGACGAAGCATCGATGCCGGGATCATGTCCGTAACGCGCCGACCAACATCCTGAAAAAATCGGGAAATCATGGCATGTGGCCGCGCATTGCGCATTGCCGCGAGAGCACGCGAAGAGCCTGATTGGACAGCGGAGCTCATAAACGCCTTCAAGCAAACGGCCTAAGCCATGCCGCATGCATTCCAAATGCAATGTCCGTTATGATAATGAAATTACTTGGAAATATTGGTCGATTTCAGTCTTGCATGGCTAGCATCAAGTTAAACGAAGCAGTATGATGCACGCGTTGCTTGCAGCGCTAAGCAACGTCACTGACATCGCAAACCCTGAAAAATGGAGTTCTCATGAACCTCCAAGAGCAGAGATTTGCCTGCTTGCGGATGGCGATGGAGCTCGGCTGCAAGGCCGACTCGATCGTGCATCTCGCAAGACAGATGAGTGAGTTCATAGAAGGACCACCCTTCGCGCCGGCCGCGGTCAGCGCGCAGGATGTCGACGATGTGATTGCCGATTGCGGCACGGTGCTCTCGGAGCCTGTGGCGGCAGCGGAGGAGGCCCTGCCCGAAGCGTCTATCGAGGCAGTGGCCATCGAGGAAGAGGCCGAGCGTACAGAAGCATCCGTGGAGGAAGCCGAGTCCGGGGTAGCGGTCGATGTCGGCGACGCTGTGTCTTCGGATGAGATTGCCGAGGTTGCGATCGAAGCCGAGGCAGAGGCGGAGCCATCCGTTGAAGCCTCGGCGGAGGCCGAAGCTCCAGCCGACGAAGCGGACGCTGCGGCTCCTGCCGTTGCGGAAGCGGCCTTGGATACCGCTGAAGCAGCACCATCCGATGAGGTTAAGGATGAGACCGAGGCAGGCGCGGTGGCGAGCCCGAACGACTCCGAAGCGCTAGCGGAGCCGGACGCTGGTGCATCAGACGCAGCGCCTGCGGAAGCGGCTTCCGATGAAGCTGCGGAGCCGGCTGACGACACGGCCCAATCGGAAGCTTCAGCCGAAGCTACGACTGAAGCCGACGAATCGTCCGGCGTAATAGAAGAAGACGCCGACGAGACCGCTGCCGCGGCGATTGCGGCTGCGAGCGGCGCACCTGGGCCGGATCCCGCTGCGGCTCAAATCTGAGAGGAAGCGTACGGGGTTGCGCCACCCCAGCGAGCGGGTGACGCGAGACCGTCGAGAAGGAGGGCGGGCTGGCTGCATAATCCTCAGCCAGTTCGCCTCATGGCGAAGCCGCGCGTAGCAGCTTCGCCCGCATGCTCTCAACACTGATCCCTAGATAATGCTCTCCGCGTAGAGGTCTGTCCGCCTGTCGCGGAAGAAGCCCCAGTCGGCGCGATAGCTCTCGATCAGCGAGAGATCGAACGTATGCACCAGCACGCCTTCCTCTTCGCGCCCGAAGCTTTCGACCAGCTCACCGCGATGATCTGAGATGAACGAATGCCCGTAGTAGCGCTGCTCGAAGCCGTCGTTGTTCTCGAGCCCGAAGCGGTTCGCCGCCACGATCGGCACCGCGTTCGCGACCGCGTGCCCCTGCATCGCGCGCTGCCACTGGAGATGCGTATCGAGCGTGGCGTCATAGGGCTCGGAGCCGATCGCCGTCGGGTAGAAGAGAACCTCCGCCCCTTCGAGCGCCATGGCACGCGCAGTCTCGGGATACCACTGGTCCCAGCAGATGCCGACGCCGATGTGTCCGCGCTTCGTCTTCCATGTCTTGAAGCCCGTGTCGCCGGGCCGGAAATAGTATTTTTCCTGGTACCCCGGCCCATCGGGGATGTGGGCCTTGCGGTAGACGCCGAGAATAAGGCCATCGGCATCCGCGATCGCCACGCTGTTGTAATAGCGCGGCCCATCCTTCTCGAAGAACGAGATTGGGATGACCACCTCGAGCTCTTTGGCAAGCGCGCTGAGCGCGCGCACGCACGGATGCTCGTCGGTAGGGAAGGCCGTCTCGAACCACTTCGGGTCCTGCCGCGAGCAGAAATAGAGGCCCTGGAAAAGCTCGGGCGGCAGCACCACGTCCGCGCCACGCTGAGCGGCCTCGCGCACGAGCGTCTCGGTCTTCTCGATATTCTCGCCCATGTCCGGGCCGTAGGAGGCCTGAACGGCGGCGACGGTGATGCTGCGTTGCTTCAATCCACGCTCCTCATTGTCTCTCACGTTTCGTTTCCAAGTGCGGCGGGCTCCTGCTGGGTGATGCAATGGAACGAACCGCCGCCCGCTTCGCCGCAGCCGAGCAGGCCGCGCGAGGAAACACCAACGACCTTACGGTCTGGAAACACTTCGCCGAGGGCGGCCAATGCCGCGGCCTCTGTTGAGGTTCCATATGTCGGCACCACCACCACGCCGTTGGCGATGATGAAGTTCATGTGTGACGCCGGCGAGACCTCGCCGAGCGCATTGTGATAGAGCCCCGCGCCGGGAATGCGGATGACCTCGAGTTCGCGCCCCGCCGCGTCGGTTGCGCCGCGAAGCTGTTCCGCGATGGCATTGAGGATGGCCGCGTTCGGGTCGTCTTCGCCGGCCGGCGCTTGGCACACCACGCGCCCGGGTGCAACGAAGCGCGCGATGTTGTCGATATGGCCATCCGTATGGTCGCCGAGAAGACCCTCGTCGATCCAGATCACCTTCTTCGTCCCGAATGCCTGGCGGAGCGCCGCCTCGGCCTCAGCCTGCGTCCATCCGTTGCGGTTCGAGTTGAGCAGCGTTTGCCGGGTGGCGAGGATGGTGCCTTCACCGTCGTGATCCACGCCGCCGCCCTCGAGTACGAAATCGAAGCGCACGATATCGGTGCCCGCAAGCTCTGCCATCCGGTCGCCGACCGTCGCATCGTCCGGTAGATCGTACTTGCCGCCCCAGCTATTCGTCCGGAAGCGCAGCGCCACGGGCGCTCCATTTCTGAAGGCGAAGATCGGGCCGGTATCGCGCAGCCAGATGTCGCCGTAGCGCGCGGGCACGATCTCGGCGGCGCCGCCAAGAGCGGCCCGCGCCGTCTCCTCCGCCTCCGGGCCGTTAGCAAGTACGCGCACGCGGTTGCCGGTGTCGGCGAGCGCCGCCACGAGCGCCGCCACATCGTGGCGCGGCGCCTCGAGATCGCCGTTCCATTCGTCTGCATCAGCCGGCCAAGCCGTCCAGATCGCTCTTTGCGGGGCCCATTCCGCGGGCACCACGATGGCCGAGCTGGTCATGAATGAGTGTCCTTTCCGATGCCGTTTCAGGAGGCGGTGATGCCCTGTGCGGCGTCGGAAAGCAATACGCTCGCCAGGGCGGAAGGGATCGGAAAGAGAAAGGGCGCCGGCATCGCCGACGCCCCTCTGAGAAGAGCTTTCGTCCTCGCGACCGGTGGGGGGCAAGCCGTTAGTCGGGGCTCCGCGTCGAAGGCCCCGTGCGTGTATCCGGGAAGCCCTGCACGCCGCTCGAGTCCTGCGTCGGGTGCGTGGTCGAGGTATCGCTTCCCGTGTCCGGTTTCACCGGCGTGCCGCCAGGCCCGTGCGTGGCCGGACCGGTACGCGTATCCGGCGCGCCCTGGACACCTGGCCCGGAGGTTGGCTTGGTCGGGCCGATGGCGCCCTTGTCCCCTGCCTTATCCAGGCTCTGGTCCTGATTTTGCTGACTGAGCTGCTGGTTACTCGTCTGTCCGGCTGTCGGCTCTTCCGCGAAAGCGGGCAAAGCCAGCGCGGCCGCAGCAACTCCGCTGATTAGAATGCTCTTGGAGAGTAGCATGACCTTTCTCCCTGTTGGCGCCGCGCAGAACCTGCGGCTTGAGAAAATAATTCCCCTGCTGCGAGAGGGTTCCTTGGCAGCGGTGACGCGCCGCGCAGGAGATGAAGACGCGTGCAGGGCAGCAAAAGAAAGGGCTCGGCAGCGGCGCGCCCTTGCGCATCCAAGTGCGTGCAGGTATCAGACAAGACCCTCGCCGGAGGGGCCGCGGGCGTAGTTCAGTGGTAGAACGACAGCTTCCCAAGCTGGAGTCATTGACCGGTTCCCGTGATCATAACTTGCTGTTATTAAAGAAATTTTACCGTGCTGCTGCCGCCGCGGCCGAGACTACTCCGGGATAATTCCGGGACCTCACGCCTTCCAACTCTTGTTTTTGAGCTTGCGGACGTTGCCTGGACGGACCTTCCGAACGGTGACGCTCGAGCGCAACTTCGTGACCTCGGACTGGTCGACGGCCACGTAACGCAATGTCGACTTAATCGAGCTGTGATCCATCGCCCGCTGCAGCGCCTTTAGATTGCCGGAGGCATTGCGGTAAGCGCGCGAGCCGAACGTGTGTCGGAAGTCGTGAAGGCGGAAGTCGACGATGCCGGCTCCGACTATGGCTCGCCTCACGTGGTCGTAGAGCATTTGCCTCGTGATCGGGATGCGTTGTCCTTTGTCGCGAGGTCGCCGTGAGGTGGCAGTGAAGAGGTAGGGACAGTCTGGGGCTTCATCCCAGGCGAGCTGTACGATCTCGTGTTCGCGTTCTGTCAGATCAACCCAGTGCCATTCTTCGCGCCGCTTTTTAAGCTTGCGCATGAACACTTTGCCTTCGTGACGGTTGATGCGCTTTTTCGGTAGCAATAGCCACAGCGACTGCCTCTTCCCCGAAATGATGTACATCTCGCTGATGAGGTGATAGTCGGCCGGCAGCGTTTCCCAGAATCGGAGCTCTTCCTCCGGTGACAATTCGCGGTTTCGATCCTCCGGCTCCTCAAGCTTGATGCCATCCTTGCCGCCCCACTGGAACTGGTCGAGATCGATCGGAACACCCCAATGTTTCCTGGCGCGTCTGAGCAAACGTCGTAGTGGTTCAACCACCTGTCGATTGACTGTTCCCGGGGCTGGAAGCTTGCCGGTGGGGATCGGTAGCAACTCTCCCTCTATCTTTCGCCACTGCACCGTTTCTGTCGAGGCACGTTTCGCAACGGCCTGCGCGACATCATCCGGCCTGATGGAGATGATCGGGGTCTCTTCGCCATAGTAGGTCAACAACTCTGCCATGCAGTGTTCCTGCTGCTTGAGGGCGAATCTTTTAGCCACGATCTCGGAGGGCTCGATTATGCCTGGAACCTTCGGCGGGACCTTCGGTGCAACCTCGTTGATGTAGCGCTGAGCGGCCTCCGCCAGCGACATCAGGGTTCCCAGCTGGTTAAGTGCGGCGAGCTCGCGAAGTTTTGTCTCAACACGTTCAGCTGCCTTTTTCGTTTTCTGGCCCGTTGAACCACAGAATCGCTCGGACGTGGATTTTCCGACCGGCTTGAGCATGAAATCGAAATGGTAGTACGAGCTCTTTGGGCGCCCGCTTTTGTCTTTTGGGAGGTAGACTGACATAAATACTCGTCTCGCAGATACGCTAAAACTGCTTCCCGCGCGAACAGTCGATGAGACGTTCCCTTTCGCCTACAGGAAATTTTGCCGCTCTCGTGGGCCCGCCGCAACGTTTTGCTCGAAATCGATAGAGCCTTCGCTACGAGTGCCGTGGGTTGCTCCGCCTTTTCAGCGAATAGCTCCTCGATTTTTGCGAGGAGCGATGGAGGGATAACTTCCCTGTGCGTTGCTATTTTAGCAACTGAGCGCGCGGAGGCAAGATTGAGCTTCGCATCGGCGTCCACGATTACCTCCTGTTTTCGCGCTTGCGAATGCTGGCCGCCTTGATGACCACCGGCCTTGTTCCTTGCTGCGTCTCAAGCGTTTTTGCCGCGATCATCCGGCGGACGAGACTCGGAGAGACACCCCATCGATAGGCTACTTGAGGCACTGTCAGGTCTTTCGCTTTCGGATGCTTGAGACCCACGTCTTTGGCGAGATATCGGCACACTCTTTTGCCGACAATTACAGGCTTCAGGTTCGCGATCTGCCAGACAGGCATACCAAGCGCGCACGAGGCTTCATCGGCGGTCAGGAGCGCGCGGTGGGTCGGTGGTCTTTTGTGCGGGCTCAGGCGGCGAAGCGCCTCATCAAGTGTCGGTCTCATGCGGCAACCTTAGTCCAAATATTGCTATTTCAGCAATGATGCGCGCACGGCTTGTCCCAGCTTTTTTTTCTCCGCCGAAGTCTGGATAGGTCGAAGCAGGAGCCCGCCGTTTTTGACGTGCTGCTTCGTGGCCTCATCCTTTCCTGCCAGCTCCTCCTTGGCGGGGTAGTACCATTCCCCGATTGGTTCGAGATCGGTATGCACCTGGTAGAAAGTGCTCTGCGCGAGGCCCTTGCACGACGTTCGGGAGATGCACGGGATCATGAATGGAGCGACACCATCATCTCGGTGGACGGTCACCGCCGCGTAGCGGCAGGTTTGGCAGATGTAGACGTTCTTCCGGCCGACCATGGACGGTCTTGGTTCACCTGATGTCATGAATTTCCTCTTCGTCTGTGATGGTCCCTCGCACAAGCCAGAGGCAGTCGCTTGCTCCGCCGCCTACAAAGTGTGAGCGGTCTCCGTGGCCGCAGACGAGGTAGGTGCCCCCCCGCGAATAGCGCGGCACGTACATCAGGCGCCCTCCTTCACCCAATCGGGCTCGATTTCGATCTCGAGGCTGGGGTCGCGTTCCCAGTCGAAGCGGCGTTTGCCGCTCGCGCCGTTAACATCACGGCTCCAATACTCGATGACGCGACGCGGCTCGCTGTTCATTGTCGGTCCGGAGGCGCAGCAATAAATGTTCGGTGGGTCGCCATAGTGGAGGGTCCGATCGCGGATCTGGCCTGCCAGGGAAACCTTGAAGGCTTCCTTGGCCGCTTCCTCTCTCGACATTCCGCGCTCAAGAAAAATCGCCATCGCGTCCACCTTTTCAAGGACGCCCCATGAGAAGGCGACCATGAACGCGTGGCCGCAGTTCTGGCAGGTGATGAGAGCGAGAGCGGCTTCCTCGGCGTAGATGTTCGCGGTCTCACTGGGAGTGAAATTGACGTAACGGGGCACGGCGTTTTCGTCCCACCAAAGCGGCGGCGTCGGGATCCGGTCGCGGATGTCAGCGTAGTCATTGTGCATCAGGCGGCCTCTTCCTTAGGCGAGTGCATCGCCTTGTCGGCGTAGTCGCGGGCGGCCTTATCGAGGAAGCGGTCGTCGCCCTCGTTCTCCTCACACGAGCGCCAGCCACGCTTGTAAGCCGCGATCAGCAGCTCTTCGAGAACGTCCTGTTCGTAGATGGCGCCGCGCAGGTACACCGCCATATCGAGCACTTCCTGATAGGCGTCGACGAGGAAGGCGCGGCCATTGCCGGGCTGCAAGATCGTGCCGTATTTGTTGAGACCGAACTCCTTGCGCTCAATCATGTCCTTGATCACAAGGTCATGACACGATGGATTATTGTTGCGCTTCGGCGGCGGCTGAGGAATGGAGGCCATCTTCGCGTCGCTCATGCTGCTTGTCTCCTATTGTCGAGCCAGTAGCGAGCACACCATTTGGTATTCTCGTCGAAGTCGCTTTTGTTGATAATCCAGTCGAGATAGTTCGGGTGCGCGTCCCAGCGGTCTCCCTTGTGCTTGCCGAACGAGAACGTCGTGAAGAGCGCAGGCTCACTGCTCCAGCGCTGGAGATCGGCCCAGGACGCCTTCTCAATGAGTCTCGCGAGGATTGCGGCTGTAACGATGCAGTCGGATAGGGCACGGTGCGGATCGATGCCGTTGCGATGCCGGCCAAACGGATTTGCGAAGCCGAGCCAATACCGGAGAACTTGGTTCGAGTGTCCGGGCGCCTCCGGCCAGACGCGCAGCGCGCAGCGGTAGGTGTCTATCCACTTCGGACCGCCGAGGAACTCGTGCAAGAAACTCTCTTCGAAGAGGCTATTGTGCGCGATGTAGAAGTCGGCACCTTTGTAGTGCGGCAGGACGTCGGCTAGGAACGGCTTGCAATGAACGTCGATATCCATGATGTGGTGCACCGCCGTCGCCTCAGGCGGGATCTCACGGCCTGGATTAACGAGATGCTCCTGCTCGTTCTGGATGTCGAAGGTTATGGCGGCCGACTCGCCGCTAGTCAGGCCGACGCGCACGAGATCAACACTCGCGATCTCAATAATTGCGTCCTTTTCAGGATCGACCCCGGTCGTCTCTATGTCGATGATGCGTAGGACCATGATTACTCCGCAGCGATCAAAGGCTGAAGGGTCTCGGAGCCGACGAGCGAGCTCAGGGCTGTGATTAAGTCTTCCCGCTGGGCAGATGACGAGAGACGTTTCAGGAGCGTGTTTTCAGCCTCCTTGATGGCAACAGCGGCTGCAGCGGCGAGGAAAGCACCTCGCTTTGTCAGGCTCAAAACGTAGCGCCTCGCGTCGCGCTTTGACCTCTTGCGTGCGATGAGTCCACCCGCCACCAGGCGCCGCACGATGTCGGCCATTGTTGAGCGATCGATCCCGGTCTTGTCGACCAGATCGGTTTGGCTCGGGGTTTCCATCTCGGAAATGGAAATGAGCACTGTTGCCTGTCGCGCCGTGATTTTCGCATCGCCAATCTTGGCGCCGAATGTCTCGTCGGCGATCTGTCCCGCCCGGTGGATTAGATGCAGAACATGGTCCGTCATGTCATTCTCCGCATAGTTGATCAGTCCGCTCAGGAGTGGCTCCCGACTTTTTAAGTTCCTCGATCACGGATAGGAGGAACTCAATGGTATTGATTGCTCGCTGGATCACTGAGCGATGCTCGGCGGTATGCTGCCAGCCCCTCCTCACACCATCGGCTAGCGGCAATCCGCATGGCATCCCAGTGGTAGCGGCGATGCGATCGCAGACGAGTGTTGCCTCGCGGCAGGCATCGACCACTTCATCGACGCGACATAACATCGACTGGAGATGCGATAGGTCTACGGCTAGCGCATCAGTCATCAACGCCTCCCCGCTCTCCTGTTGCCTTGGAGAGAGCGGCGCGGATCACGTGTAGGTGGGCCTTGCCCGCCTCGATCATGATGTCGAGCTGATAGATCCGGCCGCATGTGGTCGCGATATGAGCTCCGAGGTTCGGCGGGTGCGGTGCATACGGTTTGTCTGGCGGGCCTTGCCAGCCAGCCACTAACTCGCGCACGCCCTTCAGCGCCGGTGCGAACGCCAACGCGTGAAGTCGCTGCTCAGACTCTTCGAGTATCTGTTGGGCCTCCTCCAAATCCTTGGTGAGGCGGTCGATCTCGCCCGCAGCTTGGCCCCATACATTCTTCGGCTCGAAATTGTGCCGCGCGCCTTGCTCGTCCGCGGCGTGCTGGATTTGGCGAAGCTCCGCGACGATGGCTCTTGCTTGTGCGTCAGGCATGGTC
>JRYH01000123.1_pt1 | contig 127771 bp, 113 predicted proteins | sample 235351 | NCBI WGS metagenome assembly JRYH01 (sample SAMN03074221, study PRJNA261480) | activated sludge metagenome | biome: Wastewater Treatment Plant; feature: Wastewater; material: Activated sludge; isolation source: activated biomass of a wastewater treatment plant treating wastewater... ... | reverse complement strand
TCTGGTTGATGAAGATCACCATCGTGCCCGACTTGTTGATCGAGGCCGTGAGCTTCCGCAGCGCCTGGCTCATGAGGCGGGCCTGCAGCCCCGGCAGCGAATCCCCCATCTCGCCTTCGAGCTCGGCCTTCGGCGTCAGAGCCGCGACGCTGTCCACCACGAGCACATCGACCGCACCAGAGCGCACCAGGGTATCCGCGATTTCGAGCGCCTGCTCACCCGTATCAGGCTGCGAGATGAGCAGATCCTCGACCTTGACGCCAAGCTTCCTCGCATAAGCGGGATCGAGCGCATGCTCTGCGTCGACGAAGGCGCAGATGCCGCCCTTCTTCTGCGCTTCCGCGATGACCTGCAGCGTAAGCGTCGTCTTGCCCGAGGATTCCGGCCCATAGATCTCGATCACCCGGCCCTTGGGCAGGCCGCCGATGCCGAGCGCGATGTCGAGGCCCAGCGAGCCGGTCGAGATCGCCTCGATGTCGATCGAGCGATCGGCGGCCCCGAGCCGCATGATCGAGCCCTTGCCAAAGTTCTTGTCGATCTGCGCCAGCGCGGCTTCCAGCGCCTGTTTCTTGTCCATCCTGTCCCCTTCGACGACGTACAGCTCCGGCATGTCGTATGGTCCCTTATGACACGTTAGCAGCGGATCGGCGACTCAGCGCGTGGATAAGTTGTACTCGTTTTGTTCTCTTCCGTCCAGCGACTCCTTAACCAGCTCTTAGCCGCTCCGGGTCATCGTGAAGGCACCAGATGCTGTCAGCGGTGCCAAGCTCTTTCGCCATGCTGCACGTAATCTCCATCGCCTCGAACGCACTCGAGGTTCAGACTCGCAAGCTCGACGCGATCGCCTCTGCCGTGGCGCTCTCGACGGGCGCGACCAAGCGGTCTGACGCACCCGAGCGGCCGGCCCCCGTGCGCATCGGCGCACTGCCGGTGGAGGGACCCGTCGAAGCCATGGTATCGCTGAAGGAAGTCGAGCTGGCCTACCGCATGAATGCCGCCGTCATCGAAACGGCGGACGATATGCTCGGCAGCCTTCTCGAGATGGTCGATCGCGAACAGCGCTAAAGTGCTTCCGGAAAAGTGGCGACCGATTTTCCGACGGGAAGCACGCGAGAAAAGTGCTTCCCGAAAAGGTCATGGCGGAGCCATGCAAGCTAGGTCGGACGAAACCACCCGGGCCCAAGTGCTCGGTAAGAAGCACGAAAAAACAATGCTTAGAGCCGCTCTCCGGCAGCTGCGCACACTCGCGGGTTGGGACTGGAATGGAGACACATCATGGACAACGAAAACTTCAATCTTTCGCTCCGCCGCTTCCTGAAGGAAGTCGGCATCTCCTCCCAGCAGGAGATCGAGCGCTTCGTGCGCGAGAAAAATCTTGCCGGCACGGGCGAGCTTAAAGTCCGGATGGTCCTGACCGCAGAGGGTACCGACCTCCATCATGAGGTATCGGGGCAGATCGATCTCAGCGACGCCTGAGAGCACGCCAGCGGAGCGAGCGCACCCGCTCCAGCAACGCTCCCTTACGTTCCGAATAGCGGGCTACGCCACCTTGGCGTCCTTCGCGGCGATCTCGGCCAGCGTCGACACGAGCTTGCGCACCCCTTTGAAGCGCACGTCCGAGCGGTCCCAAACGCCGCGGAAAACGAGCTTGTGATCGGGCTGCAGCTTGGCGAGCCCACGTGACGCCTGAAGGAACTGCGCCAGCCCCTGCGTATTGGCGAACGCGTTGCGGTGGAAGGTAACAACCGCTCCCTTCGGTCCCGCGTCCACCTTGGCAATCCCGGCGGCGCGGCAGAGCCCTTTGATCTCCATCACGTCGAGCAGATGCCCGACCTCGGCCGGCAACTCGCCGAAGCGATCCAGCAACTCGGCTGCGAAGGCATCGATCTCGGCCCGCGTCTCGAGCGCCGAGAGGCGTCGATAGAGCCCCAGCCTGAGCTGCAGGTCGGCGACATAGCTCTCCGGAATGAGGACCGACAGGCCGATGGAGATCTCGGGGCTCCACTGGTCGTCGGCCTCCATGAGATCGCCGCCCTTCATCGCCGCGACGGCCTCCTCGAGCATCGACTGGTAGAGTTCGAAGCCCACCTCGCGGATGTGTCCGGACTGCTCCTCGCCGAGAAGGTTGCCGGCGCCGCGGATATCGAGGTCGTGCGAGGCGAGAGAGAACCCGGCGCCGAGCGTATCGAGCGACTGCAGCACCTTGAGCCGCTTCTCCGCACCTTCAGTCAGCGCCTGGCCGGGCGGCGTGGTGAAGTAGGCATAGGCGCGCCGCTTCGAGCGGCCGACACGCCCGCGAAGCTGATAGAGCTGCGCCAGGCCGAACATATCGGCGCGATGCACGATCAGCGTGTTGGCGTTCGGCACGTCGAGGCCGGACTCGACGATTGCCGTCGAGAGCAGCACGTCGTAGTGCCCCTCGTAGAACGCCGTCATGATGTCCTCGAGCTCGGAGGGCGCGAGCTGTCCGTGCGCCCGCGCGACCTTGAGATGCGGCACCGCTTCCGCCAGGAACGCCGCCACGTCGTCGAGGTCGGAAATGCGCGGCGCCACGTAATACGTCTGCCCACCACGATCCCGCTCGCGCTTCAAAGCGTCGATCAGGATCACGGGATCGAACTCGGAAATGTAAGTGCGCACCGCGAGCCGATCGACAGGCGGCGTCGTGATCAGCGACAGCTCACGCACACCCGTCAAGGCGAGTTGCAGCGTGCGCGGGATCGGCGTCGCCGAGAGCGTCAGCACGTGAACGTCCTCGCGCAGCTGCTTCAGGCGCTCCTTGTGGGTGACGCCGAAATGCTGCTCCTCGTCGATGATGAGCAGACCGAGACGCTGGAACTGGATCTGCTTTCCGAGCAGCGCGTGCGTGCCGATGACGACGTCGATGGTGCCGTCCTTGATGCCATCCTTGACCGCCGTGAGGTCCTTGGCCGCCACAAGCCGCGACGCCTGCGCCGTCTTGAGCGGCAGCCCCTGGAAGCGCTCGTTGACGGTGCGCGAGTGCTGCCGCGCGAGCAGAGTCGTCGGCACCACAATGGCGACCTGTACGCCGTTCATGGCTGCAACGTAAGCGGCCCGCAGCGCCACCTCCGTCTTGCCGAAGCCAACGTCGCCGCATACCAGCCGATCCATCGGCCGGCCGGACTGGAGATCCTCCAGCACCGCCTCGATGCTCGCCGCCTGATCCTCCGTCTCCTCGTAGGGAAAGCGCGCCACGAACTCGTCATAGCCCGTAGGCGGCCCCAGCACCGGCGCCTCGCGAAGCTGGCGCAGCGCCGCGATCTTGATCAATTCGCCCGCCATCTCGCGCAGGCGCTTCTTGAGCCGTGCCTTGCGCGACTGCCACGCCACGCCGCCGAGCTTGTCGAGTTGCGTCGTTCCATCGTCGGACCCGAAGCGCGACAGAAGCTCGATGTTCTCGACCGGCAGATAGAGCGTATCGCCGCCCGCGTATTTCAGCTCCAGGCAGTCGTGCGGCGCACCGAGCGCCGAAATCGTCTTCAGGCCCGCAAAGCGTCCGATGCCGTGGTCGGCATGCACGACGAGATCGCCGACCGACAGGCTCGTTGCCTCGGTCAGAACGTCGGCGGCGCGCTTCGCCTTGCGGCGCGGGCGCACGAGACGGTCGCCGAGGATGTCCTGCTCCGCGATGACGACGAGTTCCGGCGTCTCGAAACCCTGCTCGAGGCCGAGCACGGCGAAGCCCGCGATACCGGGATCCAGCGCCAGCGCCTCTGCATAGCCCTCGACCTTCGCCTGCGCCTTGAGGCCATGCTCCGAGAGCAGCGAACCGAGCCGCTCACGCGCGCCCGGCGTCCACGCGGCGACGATCACCCGGCGGTGCGACCCGAGCACCTGCTTGATGTGGTTGGAGACGGCCTCGAACACGTTGACGTCCGGGTTCTGCCGCTCCGGCGCGAACGAGCGGCCGAGGCGTCCGCGCCAGGGCCGCACGCCCTCGCCTTCCGACATCTCGAATGGCGAAAGCCGCACGACCTTGTGCGCGCTGAGCGCCTTGCTCCAGCTGGCGGCATTGAGGAACATCGTGTCGGGCGGTACCGGCTTGTAGGGCGGCGCGCCGAAGCGCTCGGATTCGAGCCCCTCCGTGCGCGCGAGGTAGTGCTCGGAAATCTGCTCGAAGCGGTTCTTCACCGCATCGTCGACGAGATGATCGAAGCTGAGCGGGACGTCGCCCGTGTAATCGAGCAGCGTCTCGAGACCGTCGTGGAACAGCGGCAGCCAGTGCTCCTGCCCGCTGTAGCGCCGCCCCGCGCTCACCGCTTCATAGAGCGGATCGTCTCCCGTCGCTCCACCGAAGAGTTCCACGTAGCGCGCGCGGAAGTGCGCCGTCGCCTCCTCCCCGAAGGCGACCTCGGAGACCGGCATCAGCACGAGCTTGCGCAGGGCCTTCGCGGTGCGCTGCGTCTCGGCATCGAATGCCTTGATGCTCTCGAGCGTATCGCCGAAGAAATCGAGCCGAACCGGGTTCTGCCGTCCGGGGGGAAAGAGGTCGAGGATGCCGCCGCGCACCGCCATCTCGCCCGGCTCCATCACGGTCCCCGTGCGCGTATAGCCTGCGAGCAGAAGCCGCGCGACGAGCCGGTTCATGTCCACCCGCTGCCCCGGCGCGATGCTCTTCATGGCGCTGCGGATGAAGGCCCGAGGCGGCACGCGCTGCAGAATGGCGTTGACCGTCGTCAGCACGATCATCGGCTCGCTGCGGCTCGTCACCGCGAGCCGCGCGAGCGAGGTGATGCGGCGCGCGACGATCTCGGCGTTAGGGCCGACACGGTCGTAAGGCACCGTATCCCAGGCCGGAAACGGCACCACGCGCACCTTAGGCGCGAAGAAGCGGAGTTGGCCCTCGAGTTCCGATAGACGCCGGTCATCGCGCGCCACATGCACGATGAGCCCCGACTTGGCGCCGTCCGCCGCCTCCTCGACGAGGCGCGCCAGAACGAGGGCATCGAGCCCTTCCGGCACGCCGGTAAAGATCAGGTCGGCCCGTTCGCTCATGACATCGGTCATCGTCTGTAAAACTTCCATATCTCTTGCGGCATCGGCTGCGCCACATCTCGGCAGGCGACGAGCGCACGCTCTTGCCACAGACCCTCAGTCAAGACCATGAAACGTCCGGATCTTCGTCACTACGTCCGCAAACTCGCCTGCGGCGCTACCCGGTTCCGGCCCGAGAAGCCAACCCTGGATCTCGGGATCGGTGAGCGCAAGAAACTGCTCGAACCGGTCGAGATCGGCCACTGCCATGTCTGGAAGCCGCGCCTCGGCAAAGCCCCCGATGAGAAGATCGAGCTCTTTCGTTCCACGGTGCCCTGCACGCCACTGCGCGCGCCGGCGCCGCACTTCGATATCCTCGTTCATGCGCAGAAAGTGGCTCGGTTGGCCGGAATCCTTCCGGAAAGGGTATGAAACGGCTTTCCGCCGAGAGGGTGCGCCGGAGAAACCACGAGGCGCCGAAGCTGTCAGGCAAAAGCGAAGCTATCCCGCCGCGCTTTGCCTTGCCCGCCGCGAAGTGTCATATAACGCCCTCTCCGAAGCCTGTCAGCCCACGCGGGCGGCTCACGCCGATCCGTGACGCCGCAGGCCGGTTTTCGATGCCGTTTCCGATCAGCACCGCCGGACGACATGCGGCCCAGTGAGCTCACCCCCCTATTCGCGGCGGCGGACGCGCTGAAAGGCGTCGGCCCCCATGTCATGACGCTGCTCAAGAAGGCGCTGCGCCTTCCGGTCGGCGTCACGCAGCCGCGCGTGATCGATCTCCTGTGGCATGTGCCGGCAGGCGTCATCGACCGGCGGGCCGAGCCGACGGTGGCGGCCGCCGTCCCGGGCACCATCGCGACCCTCAAGGTGCGCATTTTAAAGCATCGGGCGCCCCCGCGCGGCAACACTAAGGCCCCCTATAAGGTCGCCACCGCGGACGAGACCGGCCCCCTCGATCTCATCTTCTTCCGCGCCGAGCGCTCGTTCGTCGAGCGCCAGCTTCCGGTTGGCGAAGAACGCTACGTTTCGGGGCGCATCGAGCGCTATGGCGAAACGCTCCAGATGGCGCACCCGGACTATATCGTCGGGCCAGACGCGCGCGACGATCTTCCCCTGCTCGAGCCCGTCTATCCGCTCACCGCCGGACTTTCCGGTAAGGTCCTGCTGAAGATCGAGCGCCAGGGTCTCGAGCGCGTCCCGGTGCTCCCCGAATGGCAGGATCCCGCATGGCTCAAGGAGCGCGGCTGGCCGCCGTTCGACGAGGCGCTCCGCCGGATTCACCGCCCCGATGACGCCGCCGACGTCTCGCCCGGCAGCGCACCGCTCCAGCGCCTCGCCTACGATGAGCTCCTGGCCAACCAGCTCGCTCTCGCCATCGTCCGCGAAGGCTTCAAGGCCCAGCGCGGCCGCCCCGTCACCGGCGACGGCTGCCTGCGCAAGCGCATCATCGCAGCGCTTCCCTTCGACCTCACCAATTCCCAGCGCACCGCATTGGAGGAAATCGAGGCCGACATGGGCGCGCCTCGCCGCATGCTGCGGCTGCTGCAGGGCGACGTCGGCTCGGGCAAGACCGTGGTGGCGCTGCTCGCCATGACAGCCGCCGTCGAAGCGGGCACCCAGGCCGCCCTTATGGCGCCGACGGAGGTGCTCGCCCGCCAGCACGCCGACACGATCGCGCCGCTGGCCGAAGCGGCGGGCCTCACCATCGCCCTGCTCACCGGCCGTGAGAAAGGCCGCGCCCGCGGCGAAATCCTGAAGCGCCTCGCCTCGGGCGAGATCGACATCCTGATCGGCACCCACGCGCTGTTCCAGGACGACGTCGTGTTTCGCGACCTCTCTTTCGCTGTCATCGACGAGCAGCATCGCTTCGGCGTGCATCAGCGCCTCGCGCTCCAGAGCAAGGGCAATGGCGGCGCCAACATGCTGGTGATGACCGCAACGCCGATCCCGCGCACGCTGCTCATGACCCACTATGGCGATCTCGAGGTCTCGCGCCTCACGGAGAAGCCCGCCGGCCGCAAGCCGATCGTCACCAGACAGATCTCGGTCGACCTGATCGAGAAGCTGATCGCCCGCATCAAGGTCCAACTCGCCGAGGGCGCGCAGGTCTATTGGGTGTGCCCCCTGATCGAGAGCTCCGACGTCTCGGATCTCGCCGCGGCTGAGGAACGCCACGCGCATCTGTCCCAAGTGCTCGGCGGCGGCGTCGGCCTCTTGCACGGCGGCATGAACGCAACCGCCAAGGATGCGACCATGGCCTCCTTCGCCGACGGCAACCTGAAGGTGCTCGTCGCGACCACCGTGATCGAGGTCGGCGTCAACGTGCCCAACGCCAACATCATGGTCATCGAGCATGCCGAGCGTTTCGGCCTCGCCCAGCTTCACCAACTGCGGGGACGCGTCGGCCGCGGCAGCCGCGAAAGCTACTGCATGCTGCTCTACCAGGAGCCGCTGACCAAGACCGCGAGCGAGCGCCTCGCCATGATGGAAGAGACCGAGGACGGCTTCCTGATCGCCGAGAAGGATCTAGAGCTGCGCGGCGGCGGCGAGGTGCTCGGCGCCCGCCAGAGCGGAGAGGCCGAGTTCCGCATCGCCGGCGGCGCGGGTTTTACGGAGCTTCTGTCCGTCGCCCATGACGACGCGCGCCTGATCCTGGCCTCCGACCCGGGCCTCAAGACGGAGCGCGGGGACGCCTTGCGCCGCCTGCTCTATCTTTTCGAGTGCGACGAGGCGATCCGCCTGTTCCGCGCCGCGTGACGGCGATTACCTCCGCTGGAGATCAGGGCGTCGTCCCTGCGGCGGGGGCTGGCCGCTTGGCCTCGGCCCGGGCCGCCCGCTCGGCAAGCTGCTTGAGGCGCTCCTCGTAGTCGGGCACCACCATGCCGGCCGACATGATGATCTTCGCCGCGTCCTCGACGCTCATCTTGAGAAAGGTCACGTCGCGGCGCGGCACGAAGCAGATGAAGCCCGTGGGCGGCACGAAGCCCGTCGGCATGAACACCGTGACCAGATCCTCCTCGCCGCCCGGCTGCGTGATCGAGATCTCGCCGCGCGCCTCCCCGGTAACCAGCACGAGCGACCACAGCCCCTTGGATGGAAACTCGATCAGGCCGACCTTTTGAAAGCTCGGCTGAGCCCCGCTGTGCGTCGCCGCCACGAGCGATTCGAAAAATTGCTTGAGCGCGCGATAGACGTTGCGCACCACCGGCATGCGGTCGAGCGCCATCTCGCCGAACGAGATCAGCGAGCGCCCGAGCAGATTGGCCGCGAGCGCTCCAGTGAGCGTCAGGAAGGCGATGCCGAAGAGAAGCCCGATTCCCGGCACCGCGAACGGCAGATAGGTGTCCGGCAGATAGGCCGTGGGTACGAACGGCTTCAGCCAGGCATCGGTGAAGTTGATCACCCACCAGATGATGTAGATCGTGAGCGTCACGGGACCGACGATGATCAGCCCGGTCAGAAAATAGTTGCGCAGCCGCGCGCCAATGCGCAGCGGCGCGCCGCCGTCGCTGGCCAGCCGCTGAAGCCCGGCGGAAAGGCCGTCGTTGTCACCATTGCCGGGCGGCATCTTGCCGGGAGGATCATCGGTCATCGCGCCGCCATCGTGAAGCCGCCTCTCGCGAGCGTCAACTCCTGGAGACTGGCCGCCTCAGGTTGCAGCGCGAAGCGCTTCCGCGGCCCTCGCTCCCGGCCTGCTACTGCGTCACCACGAGGCAATCGAAGCCCTGCGGCTTCAGTGTCGTGCAGAGCTGCTCCGGCTCTTTCGCGTTGGCGTAGGGGCCGAGCCGCACACGGTAGAACGTGCCCATGCTGCCGATCACCGCTTCGTCGATGTCAGCGGAGACGACGCCGTTGCGCACCGGCTGGTAGGCGTTGAGTGTGCGCACGAGTTGCTCCGCCTCCTCGCGCGATCGCACGGCAGCCACCTGGAGCTTGTACTTTCCGCCTCCCGCCGCCGCGGCAACCTTGGCGGGAGCGGCAGGCGTGGCGGCAGACGCCCACGGCAGCGCATCGGACTGGGCCTGCGGGAGCGAATCCGGCCCGCGCTGGACCATCGACGAGGTTTGTGACGGGACCGCCGTGGTATCGGGCGACCACCCGCCGGGCTGAGTGGATCCGGTGGTCACGGCAGGCGAGGCGTCCGCCGCCGTCGAGCCGGAGCCGAAGATGTTGCCGAAGAAATTGCTCACCGCCGTGCCGGTGCCAGCCAGTGGGTTTGCCGTGCCGGCCGGCGACGGCGTGCCGGGCTCATCCGCTGCAAAGCCCATCGGATTGATGCCGGTGTCCGGCGGCGGCTGCGGAGCATAACTTGAAACGGCCATAGCCTGTGGCACCGCCGACGCAGCGCTGGCGGACCCTGATCCTGCCGTGTGCGTTTCCCAAGCCGGCGCCGGAGTGGCTGCAGTCTCCGTACCGGAGCCCTGGCCCTGCGCGGCAGCGGATACGCCCGGATCGGGCCCAAGGCCAGCAGCTACCGGCCCCGCAGCGGCCGGAGTGGATGGAGATGCTGCCGCCTGCTCCGCGTCCGCTGATCCACCTCCGAAAAAGCTCCAGAACGACGAGGACTGCGCAGACGTCTGCGCCGGTGTCGCGCCCGCCGTGCTTGGCGCCGGCTGCTGCGCGTTCGAACCTGAGAGGGACGGGAGCGAGAAGTTGCTCCAGAACGATTGCTCCGTCACCTGAACGACTTGTGCGCCGCTGGCCGGCGGCGTAGCGGCCGCCTTCGGCGTCTGGTCGAGTGGTGCGGCACCGACGGGCGGCGGTGTATCTCCGAGCCCGGCCTCGCGATAGGCGAGCTGGCGCTCCTCGGTGGCCTTGGCCTTGTCAGCATCCGACAGGCCTCCCTTAAGCCACACGGCCGTCGTCAGGTCTGAGATGGCCTGCGCCGGCCGGCCGAGACGGCGATAAGCAGCGCCCCGCAGATAGAGCGCGCGGGCCATCTGGGCATTGGGCAGTCCGCCACCGGCAAGCGCCACCGAAAGCTGCTGCTCGGCGGCGGCCATGTCGCCGGCTTCAAAAGACTTGGTGCCCGCTGCGTAGGCGCGCTGCGCCGAGGCTTGACTGGACGAACTGTTCTCCCCCTGCGCCGCCTTCTTGGACTGCGCCAGGGCATCCGTACCGACCGGCAGGCTCGAAAGGCACATCACCAACGCCGCGGCGGCAAACCACGATCCCCGATGCCACCCCTGAGAATGCCATCCCCGAGCCGGCGCCCCCCTGCCTCGGCGTCGGCCAAGGCATCGATGCGTCGTCGCATTCACCATGCGCAATATTCCCTGCCGCCTTGCGAAATCAACGCTGCACCCCGCGTGGGTTTAGGTCAATCACACGGAAGAGGCAAATCCGCGGCATCCCTGTGCGGCGGCTTATCCCCTCATTCGGCCCTTTATCCCCTCATTCGACCGTGACCGACTTGGCGAGGTTCCGAGGCTGGTCCACGTCGGTGCCCATCTGCACGGCCGTATGGTAGGCGAGAAGCTGGACGGGCACGGCATAGACCAGCGGATTGGTGAACGGATGCGCCGCGGGCACGGGCACGTGGGCGGCGAGCGGGCATCCGACCTTGTCTGGACCCACGTCCGAGATCAGCACGATCTGCCCACCCCGCGCCGCGACCTCCTGGACGTTCGAGACCGTCTTCTCGAAAAGCTCGTCCTCCGGCGCCACGCAGATGACGGGAACGTTCTCGTCGATCAGCGCGATGGGCCCGTGCTTGAGCTCCCCGGCGGCATAGCCCTCGGCATGGATATAGGAGATCTCCTTGAGCTTGAGCGCCCCCTCGAGCGCGAGCGGATAGCTCGACCCACGGCCAAGATAGAGCACGTCGCGCGCTTTCGAAAGCATCTGCGCCAGCTCCACGAAGCGGGATTCGTCCTGCAGCATCGACGAGATGAGGCGCGGCACCTCGACCAGCGCCGTCACGAGCTCCTGCTCGAGCTTCTCGGAAATCGTACCGCGCGCCTTGCCGAGCGCGATGGCGAGGCAGGCTAGCGCCGCGAGCTGGCATGTGAACGCCTTGGTCGAGGCGACACCGATCTCGGGCCCTGCAAGCGTGGGCAGCACGGCGTCCGATTCGCGCGCGATCGTCGAGGTGCGCACGTTGACGACGGAGGCGATCCGCTGCCCTTCGGCCTTCGCATAGCGCAGCGTTGCAAGCGTATCTGCCGTCTCGCCCGATTGCGAGACGAACACGGCGAGCCCTTCCTCCGGCAGAGGCGGTTCGCGGTAGCGCATCTCCGAGGCGAAATCGATTTCGACCGGCAGCCGCGCATACTGCTCGATCCAGTATTTCGCGACGAGCCCGGCATAGAAGGCAGTGCCGCACGCCGAAATCGTGATGCGGGAGACTTTCGCGAGGTCGATGCCGAGATCCGGAAAATCGACGCGCGCATTCGCCATGTCCAGATAGTTCGAGAGCGTATGGCTGATGACGTCCGGCTGCTCGTGGATCTCCTTCGCCATGAAATGGCGATGATTGCCCTTGTCGACGAGGAGTGAGCTCGCAAGAGATTTCACGAGCGGGCGCGAGACACGCTCGCCTGCCCGATCGAAGATCTCGACGCCGGAGCGGCGCATCACGGCCCAGTCGCCCTCCTCCAGGTAGGTGAGAGCGTCTGTGAACGGCGCCAGCGCTATGGCATCGCTGCCGAGGTACATCTCGCCGTCCCCGTGACCGATGGCGAGCGGGCTCCCCTGCCGTGCCGCGATCATCAGGTCGTCATCGCCGGCGAAGATGATGCCGAGCGCAAACGCGCCCCTGAGCTTACCGAGCGCCACACCGACAGCCTCGACCGGCCCACGACCCTGCGCAAGCTCGTCGCTCAGGAGATGGACGATGGCTTCCGTATCGGTATCGGTTTCGAAGACATGGCCCTTTGCCGTGAGCTCGGCCCGGAGCTCACGGAAGTTCTCGATAATGCCATTGTGCACCACCGACACCTTCGCGTTCATGTGCGGGTGCGCATTGCGCTCGGTCGGCCGGCCGTGGGTGGCCCAGCGCGTGTGTCCAATACCCGTGCGGCCTGACAGCGGTTCCGTGGCGAGCCGCGTTTCGAGATTGCGCAGCTTCCCTTCGGCGCGCCGCCGAGCCAGATGCCCGTCCTCGACCGTCGCCACCCCGGCGCTGTCGTAGCCGCGGTACTCGAGCCGGCGCAGCGCATCGAGAAGTTCCATCGCGACAGGCTTGCTGCCGAGAATGCCCACGATCCCGCACATCTTCTGAGAGCCTCGCTTGTTGGGAATCACCGCTTTTCAGCGGCAACATGTCGATAGTGCCCTACGCAACGGCGCGCGGCGTTTCAAATCACACAATATGTCAAATATTAACGCCGTTTAAGGAGCATCACCTGCCAAGGGCGGCCTTGCGCCTCGCCATCATGGTGCGGAACTTCAGCGCCCATCCCGGCCGCTCCTCCTGGCTGCTGCGCTCGAGGGCCAATGCGTCCGCCGCCACATCCTTGGTGATGACGCTCCCCGAACCCACATAGGCCCCGGCGCCGATCTTGATCGGCGCCACCAGCGCCGAGTTTGAGCCGACGAACGCCCCCTCCCCGATCTCGGTCGCGTGCTTGAAGAAGCCATCGTAGTTGCAGAAGATCGTCCCGGCGCCGATGTTGGCCTTGGCGCCGACCGATCCGTCGCCGAGATAGGAAAGGTGGTTGGCCTTCGCCCCGTCGGCCATCGAGACGTTCTTCACCTCGACGAAGTTTCCGACATGCACGTCGCGGCCGAGCACGGCTCCGGGGCGAAGCCGCGCAAACGGTCCGACGCGCGCGCCCGCGCCCACGCGCGCCCCTTCGAGATGGCAGTTGGCCTTGATCTCAGCACCCTCCCCCACCGTGACGCCCGGCCCGAAGAACACGTTGGGCTCGATTATGACGTCGCGGCCGAGCACGGTATCGAAGGCGAACCATACCGTCTCCGGCGCAATCAGCGTCACCCCCTCAGCCATCGCGCGCTCGCGGGCCCGCCGCTGCCAAATCGCTTCCGCAGCGGCCAGCTCCTGGCGCGCGTTGACGCCTAAGACCTCCTCCTCGTCGCACCGGACGACCGCCGCCTTGCCGCCTTGCGCGCGCACGATCTCGATCGCGTCCGTGAGGTAGAACTCGCCCTTGGCGTTGGCGTTGCCGATCTTTCCGAGCACGTCGAGCGGCGCATCGAGGCGGAACGCCATCACGCCCGAGTTGCAGAGCCGAATCTCGCGCTCGGACGAACTTGCGTCCTTGGCTTCGCGGATAGCCGCAAGCGTCCCATCCGGCGCTGTGATGAGGCGCCCATAGCTGCCGGGATCACGCGCCTCGAAACCGAGCACCGCAACCTGGGCACCCCGCTCGAGCTCGACCAGCAGCTTCCCGACCGTTTCGGGCGTGATCAGCGGCGTGTCCGCGAACAGCACCAGGAGATCGCCCTCATGCGCCCCGATCGCTTCACGCGCGGCCAGCACAGCATCCGCGGTCCCGGCCTGATTCTCCTGCACGTAGACGGCGGCTCCGGGCGCCGCCAGCGCCTCTTTCCGCACCCCGTCCATGTCCGGACCGACCACGACGGCGAGCTTGCCGCCGCCAGGGGCCGCCGTGGCGAGCGCCAGCACATGCCCGAGCATCGAGCGCCCGGCGATACGGTGCAAGACCTTCGGCTGCGTCGAGCGCATGCGGGTGCCCTTGCCGGCAGCAAGGACGACAGTCAGCAGATCGCGACTCATGGGGTGACCCTTAGGACTGGCGAGATCGAAATTTAAAGGCGCACGCTATCGCCCCGCACTGCGGCGTGCAAATGGCGTCGTGACGGCCTGCCGGCCCTGGTGGCCCAAGTGGATTTCCCCAAACCGTCCACAGTTGCATCGGCCCGCCAAGTTGCCCTCGGAGATCGACTCAGACACCACCGTAGCAGGATCGGGATCGCATCACCTGTGCCGGCCGAATCCGCCTCGGCTGAGAGTTCCGACAGCACGACTCGGCCACAAGCCAAGGACCGGCCACGGCACTGCGCGATGCCCCCACATCAGTAGGGTTCCGGAAGACAAACCATGACCGAGAAAAGCCTCCCCCAGCCTAGCTCGCCGCACCCGCGGAGCAAACGGGCGAACAAGTTCACGATGTACTCGCTCATCTGGGCCGGCGCCGCGCTCGTCTCGCTTCTCTACCTCGTCTTGCTCACGACGCAGCCGGCCCTCGTCGCCGGGCTACTTGGCGCGGAGGCGGAGACGGCGGAAAGCCAGGAGCAGCAGCGGACAGCGATCGAGGAGGCCGTGGCCGAGGTGCGCACGCTGCGTAGCACCATCGATCTGTTCCGCAACGAGCTGATCGAGATCCGCTCGCAGGTCTCCAATCAATCGGACGTGACGCACGACATCGCAAGCCGTCTCGCAGCACTTGAAGCCGAGCCGCAGAAAGTGGCATCCAACGACGCTGGCGCCAAGGCCAAGGAAGCCGCCGCGCAGAAGGCCGCCAAGGAAGCGGCTGCCAAAAAGGAGGCCGCTGCAAAGGTCGCCGCAAAGAAGGCGTCGCCGAAGCGCGAGATCGAGACCGGCAGCGTCGCGCAGCCGGCCGCCGGCGCCATCACGTTCGGCCCGCCCGTCGTCACGCCCGCCGCCACGCCGCCCGCTACAGCCCCCGGGGGCTCAGTCGGCGTGCAGATTGCGACGGGGCCTTCGGTCGACAGCCTGCGGCTCAGCTGGACGCTGCTCAACGAGCGCCATGGCGACACACTCCGGGCCTTCCAGCCGCGCTACGCGACCGACCCCTCCGGGCCCGAGCAAAGCTACGACCTGATCGTCGGCCCGGTCGCGTCCGTGGATGAGGCGCGCAGGCTCTGCCAGGAGCTGTCGCTCAGGGCGACGCCATGCTCCGTGACCCGTTTTACGGGCGACGCCCTGTAAAAGGCGGCCGGACCGTTCGAGACACCCTCTTGCCGAGGCGGGAGGAAAATGGGTGCTCGCCTCGAAAGGTACGCCCGTTTCCAACGGTGTGGAGCGCTTTCGCCGGGGAAAGCGCTCCATAATTCTATGGATAGAGGCGCGTCTTGTTCCACGGCTGCGTGATGTCGGCGCGCCGGAACACCACACGCTCGTGCAGGCGGAAGGGTCGGTTGTCCCAAAGCTCGAACTCGAGCGGGGTCACGCGGAAGCCCGACCAATGCTCTGGCCGCGGGATATCGCCGATGGCGAACTTGGCCGTGTATTGCGCAATCTTCTTCTCGAAAGCCAACCGGCTCTCCAGCGGACGCGACTGATCCGACGCCCACGCACCGATACGCGAGAGGCGCGGGCGCGTCGCGAAATAATGATCCGCTTCCTCAGCGGAAACGCGCGACACCAGCCCGCGCACGCGGACCTGCCGGCCGCGCGACTTCCAGTGGAACAGCAGCGCCGCCTTGAGCGAGGCTGCAAGCTCCCGCCCCTTGGCGCTTTCCAGGTTCGTATAGAATACGAAGCCGCGCGCACCGTGCTCCGGGCCGTCGACGCCTTTGAGAAGGACCATGCGCACGTTCGGCAGTCCGTCCGCATCGACGGTCGCGAGCGCCATCGCCGTCGGATCGTTCGGCTCCGAGACTTCGGCCTCGGCGAGCCACGCCTCGAACACCGCGAAGGGATCGTCCGTCGCCGCAAAATCCTGTTGCCCGGTGGGGGCCTCTTGCTCCAGTTCGCTCACGTCTCTAGCCCTCGCTTATCCGTCCCTGCTCTCCCGGCACGCGTTAATCGCCGGTCGCATGCTAGAGCAGATCCCGTTTGGGCGGAATCGCCCGAATGGGTGAAGATGCTCGCTCAAACAAACAACTAGAGAATTTGCAGTGAGCGCAAGCGAACGGAAAATGCTCTAGGCGAGGTGTAGGTGTACCACGCTGCTGGGTCCGGGCGGACTGCGGCACATCCCGCCCGCCATGGCGTCTCACCAAAAAGGCTGGAAATCGGGACGCCGCTTTAGGCCCTTTTAACCACGCTCGGCGACAATGACGGAACACGCCATCCCGCCCGCAGAGGACCGGCTGCGCGTTTTTTGTACCACGGAGTTGTCCCGTCATGCGTCACGTCCCTGCTTTGGAGACCCTCGTCTTCGTCGCCGCGACCGCGGTCGTGCTGGCCGCCCCAGTGTTCCCGGCCGGCAACACTGCGATGGCGGGAGAGAGTCTTGCCTCATCCGGGCGCTGCACCTGTCCTGATGCGGAGCGCAAGGCCACCCGGCCCAAGTTCGCCGAGTTCGGCATGCCGCTGCTCGATGAAGCCGATGAGATCGCCGCGCTCGAAAGCATTCAGGTGGGACTGAGCCGCATGGATGATGGGACGCCATTCGTCTGGAAACGCACCAACGGACGCCTTTCGGGGATCGTCCGGCCCACAAGCTCGTTCCGCAACGCCAAGGGGCATCTTTGCCGCCACGTCGTCGTGCTCCTGACGACCGGGTTCAAGACAAGGACCGCGGAAGGCGTAGCCTGCCGCGCAGCCGACCGACGCTGGGTGCTGGAAGGTTGAGTAGCGACGCATGCACCCTATTCTCAGGCCGTGGCTTGCAAAGCACGATTTTCGTGTACATAACAGGAACTCTCTGGCTTTTCCGGCCGCCTTGGCGGCCTGGCGTCGTTCGGCTTGACGTGAAATCCTGGAACGGTTTTACGTTTTAAGCCGCGCGTCTTCGCGGCCGTGGGGAGCGCATGGCATTGTCATGGCCGGTTCCATTTTTCCGAAAGCACTTAGGCGCATAGTCAGCGAAAGGCAGGCAAGCGGCCATCTGGACCCACCTGTCCTTTTGTGTAGGATGCGCGCAAAATTCCAAACTAGGGGATTGTTGGCAAATGACCGACACGGCGACCGGAGCAGGACAACTTGCCGGCACGCTCATGGCTGGCAAGCGCGGCCTCATCATGGGCGTCGCGAACAATCGCTCCATCGCCTGGGGCATCGCCAAGGCCGCAGTGGCGCAGGGCGCGGAAGTCGCGCTGACCTACCAGGGCGACGCCTTGAAGAAGCGCGTCGAGCCGCTGGCCAAGGAGCTCGGCTCGAAACTGGTGCTGCCGTGCGACGTGGCCGATGCGCCCTCCATGGACGCCCTCTTCGCCGAGCTTTCGAAAGCCTGGGGTCGGCTGGACTTCCTCGTGCATGCCATCGCCTTCTCGGACAAGAACGAGCTTGACGGGCGCTACGTGGATACGAGCGAGGCGAATTTCACCCAGACGATGCTGGTCTCCTGCTATTCGCTGACGGCGCTCGCTCAGCGTGCGGAGAAGCTGATGACTGACGGCGGCTCCATCGTTACCCTGACCTATTACGGCGCCGAGAAGGTGATGCCCCATTACAACGTGATGGGTGTCGCCAAAGCCGCGCTCGAAGCCTCCGTGCGCTATCTCGCCTCCGACCTCGGCAAGACCGCGATCCGCGTCAACGCCATTTCGGCCGGCCCGATCAAGACCCTGGCCGCATCCGGCATCTCGGATTTCCGCTACATCCTACGCTGGAACGAGTACAACTCTCCGTTGCGGCGCAACGTCACCATCGAGGACGTGGGCGGCGCCGGCATTTATCTCTTGTCGGATCTCTCCAAGGGCGTGACCGGGGAGGTTCATCATGTCGACGCCGGCTATCACGTCCAGGGTATGAAGAACGAGGACGCACCCGACATTTCCGTCGTCAAGAACGACGGCTGACGTTGCGAGGCGTAAGGCCCGCGCACCGTCAAGAGCAGACAAGCGATGCCCGACCGCCCGACGATCTACTTCATCCGCCACGGCGAAACCGACTGGAACCGCGACCGCCGCTACCAGGGCCAGCGGGACGTTCCCCTCAATGAGACGGGCCGTGGTCAGGCGCGGCGCAACGGCATCGCGCTGCGCCGATTTCTTCCGGCCCTCGCCCGGGCCGCTTTCGTGGCAAGTCCCCTCGGCCGCGCTTGTCAAACAATGGAGATCGTGCGCACCGAGCTGGGACTGCCGCCCGCCGACTACACACTCGATCCGCGTCTCATGGAGCTCAGCTACGGTGTCTGGGAAGGCACCCTGCAGGACGACATCATCGGCTCCGCTCCCGAAATCTTCGCAGCCCGTTCGCGGGATCCTTTTCGCTTCCGGCCCGATAAGGGAGAAAGCTACGCCGATCTCTTGCTCCGCGTGCAAGGATGGGCGGAGGGGGTGACGGATGACTGCGTGGTGGTCTCCCATGGCGGCGTCTCGCGCTGCCTGCGCGCTCATATGCTCGGCCTCGCACCCGAGCTCGTACCCGGCCTCGAAAGTCCGCAAGACCGCGTACTGATTCTCCGTCCGGGCAGCATCTCCTGGCTTTGAGCCTCCGGAGCGGCAACGCAAACCGTGCTCGGTGCGTTTGTGTCCTCGGCGACGATACACGCGGTACGCGCCTGAACATGCTGCTTTGCCTGGCGCGGGGGGTCGAAATCCGCGGCAAGTCGTCTTATTAGCTTTGTAGGGGAACAGGAAATTGGCGCCTGGCGCCACGCAAGGGACTTGGCCAATGCTCAAGCCACTCTCGCTACTGCTTTCGAACGTCATTCGCACCGGTGACCTGACGATCGTCGACCCCAAAGGTGCCCGCCACCGCTTCGGAGACGGGACATCGCCCTCCATTTGCGCCGAGATCGCCGACCGGCGGCTCGAATGGCATCTCGTACTCGACCCTGAGATGGCCGCTGGCGAAGGCTACATGAACGGACGGCTGCGCATTACGCAGGGCAACGTCTACGATTTCATCGCCCTCATGATGCAGAACATGGCGGCCCGGCCTCTCCCCGCCTACGCGCAATGGTTCGCTAAGCTGAGAAGCTGGCTGCGCCCGCTCTCACAATTCAATCCAGCGTCCCGCTCGCGGCGCAACGTGCGCCACCATTACGACATCGATCCGCGAATCTACGATCTCTTCCTCGATCCCGACCGGCAGTACTCATGCGCGTATTTCGCAGATCCGACCATGAGCCTTGCCGAAGCGCAAGCTGCCAAGAAGCGCCACATCGCAGCCAAGCTCACGCTCGCGCCCGGCCAGCGCGTGCTTGACATCGGCTGCGGATGGGGCGGCCTCGCCCTCTATCTCGCGCAGGCCGCAGATGCGGACGTCACCGGGGTCACGCTCTCGGATGAGCAGATCAAGATCGCCATCGGGCGCGCCCAGGCCATTCAGCAGGGGCGGGCGCCGCGTTTCCAGATCTGCGACTATCGATCCGTCGAAGGACCGTTCGACCACATCGTCTCGGTCGGCATGTTCGAGCACGTCGGGCTGCCGCATTACGGCACGTTCTTCAAAACCGTGGCGCGCCTCCTGTCTCCTGGCGGCACGGCGCTGATCCACACCATCGGGCGCACCGACCGGCCTGCCGGCACCAACCCCTTCATCGCCCGCTACATCTTCCCCGGCGGCTACATCCCGGCTCTGTCCGAGATCATGAAAGCGGTCGAGGCCTCGGGGCTGATCGTCACCGACGTCGAGGTGCTGCGGCTGCATTACGCCGAGACGCTGCTCGCCTGGCGCCGCCGCTTCCTCGCCAACCGGCCGGCGGCCATCGCCATCGCGGGCGAGGAATTCTGCCGCATGTGGGAGTTCTATCTCGCCGGTTCGGAAGCTGCATTCCGTTTCCAGAACTTTGTCGTCTTCCAAGTCCAGCTCGCGCGGCGCATCGATACGCTGCCGATCACGCGCGATTATCTAGCGGAGCGCGAGAGCGGACTGCCGCTCAGCAAGCCCGAGGGCGATCGCCCGCAAGGCATCGCCGCCGGACGATGAAGGCCGGCGCCCACGCCGCTATGAACGCCGGCCGGGCCTCGATCTTCGCCACGCGTGGGACGACGCCCGCCACAGGGGCAGCATGGCCCAGCCTCAACCATATGCGGGAAGCAAACCTTTGGAGCCGCTCGCCGGTGCTTGTTCGGACGAGCGGCCCCAATGCATTTGAGTTGTATGGTCGCACGCGTGATTCGCTGCACGCAAGCGGCAACTTTTACCCATGTGGGAAACGGGGGAAGCTTTGCTTCGACCTCGCTCCGACTCGGGCCGCCCGGCTAGGCTGCCGCCATGACCAACACCGCACGCCTCCAGACCGAAACACTACGCGAAGCTGCCGCCGCCGCCGAGCCGACCGACTTCCGTGAAGCCCCGCACAACATCGAGGCCGAGCAGGCCCTCCTCGGCGCCATTCTGATCAACAACGAGGCGATGGACCGCGTCTCAGCGTTCCTCGAGCCGATCCATTTCTTCGATCCCCTGCACGGCCAGATCTACGAGACCGCCGGCAAGATGATCCAGGCCGGCAAGCAGGCGACGCCGATCACGCTCAAGACGTTCTTCGAGACGGCCGAGCCGATCGATCCGCACCTCACAGTGCCGCAATATCTCGGCCGCCTCGCCGCCAACGCCACGACGATCATCAACGCCGAGGACTACGGCCGCACGATCTACGATCTCGCCGTGCGCCGTCAGCTCATCGTCCTTGGCGAGGACATGGTCAACTCGGCCTACGACGCGCCGATCGACTTCCCTCCCGAAAGCCAAATTCAGGAGGCGGAGACGCGCCTCTATGATCTCGCCGAGCGCGGCAAGTACGGCCAGGGCTTCATGAGCTTCGGCACGGCGCTAACGCATGCCATCGACATGGCAAACGCAGCCTACGAGCGCGATGGGCATCTCTCGGGCCTTGCGACGGGCCTCTCCGACCTCGACAATAAAATGGGCGGCCTGCAGTCTTCCGACCTGATCATCCTCGCCGGGCGCCCCTCGATGGGAAAGACGGCGCTCGTCACCAACATCGCCTACAACGTCGCCAAGGCCTACCGCTCGGAGAAGCAGCCGGACGGCACCGACAAGACCATCGACGGCGGGCGCGTCGGCTTCTTCTCGCTCGAGATGAGCGCCGAGCAGCTCGCCACCCGTATTCTTTCCGAGCAGGCCGAGGTCGCCTCCGAGAAGATCCGCCGCGGCATGATCACCGAGGACGAGTTCCGGAAGCTCGTCACCGTATCGCAGGAGATGAGCCGGGCCCCGCTCTACATCGACCAAACCGGCGGCATCTCCATCGCCCAGCTTGCAGCCCGCGCGAGAAAGCTTAAGCGGCAGAAGGGCCTGGACCTGTTGATCGTGGATTATCTGCAGCTCCTTTCCGGCTCCTCCAAGCGCGGCGACAACCGCGTGCAGGAGATCACCGAGATCACGACGGGTCTCAAGGCGCTGGCCAAGGAGCTGGCGGTGCCGATCATCGCCCTCTCCCAGCTCTCCCGTCAGGTCGAGCAGCGTGACGACAAGCGCCCCCAGCTCTCGGACCTGCGCGAATCCGGCTCCATCGAGCAGGACGCCGACGTTGTCATGTTCGTGTTCCGCGAGGAATACTACGTCGAGCGGCAGAAGCCGCGCGAGGGCACGCCGGAGTTCAACGATTGGCAGACGCAGATGATGGCCGTCAGCGGCAAGGCCGAGGTGATCATCGGCAAACAGCGTCACGGTCCCGTGGGCGCCGTGCAGCTGGCCTTCGAGAGCCAGTACACGCGCTTCGGCAATCTCGCCCGCGACTACTCGCTTCCCGAGCGCTTCGAGTGACTGCATCCATCAACGCACAATCCGTCTCTTCCTTGTGGAGAGCGGCCACGGGCGCTGGAAAGCCCGCCTGCCAGCATTCGCAAACCCCCGTTCCGCTTCTCCGCGAAAGGAGAGGAACGGGGCGGAGCGCACCATGAGCCGGCCTGAGCTCTCACCCGGCGCAAGCGGCGTCATCACCATCGATCTCGATACGCTCGCCGCCAACTGGCGCGCGCTCGCCGGCCGCGTGGCGCCCTCCGAATGCGGAGCCGTGGTCAAGGCCGACGCCTATGGTCTTGGGGCCGCCGAGATCGTTCCCGCGCTGTGGCACGCCGGTTGCCGCACCTTCTTCGTCGCCACGCCGGAGGAAGGCCGCGCCGCCCGCCGCCTCGCTCCAGAGGCACGCATATTCGCCCTCGACGGGCTCCTGCCCGGAGCGGCGGATCTCTTCATCACGGCGGATATAACGCCCGTTCTTTCGAGTCGTCCCGAGATCGACGAATGGGCGGCCGCAGCCGCCCGCATCGGGCGGCGCCTTCCTGCGGCGCTTCAGATCGAGACCGGCCTCAACCGGTTGGGGCTCGCCGTCTCCGAGATCGAGGCGCTCGGCGCCGATCCGGCGCGCCTCTCGGCCCTCGATATCCAGCTCGTGATAAGCCATCTCGTCTCCGCGGACGATCCCACAGATGCGCGCAATGAGATGCAGAGACAGGCCTTCGACGAGCGCCGCGCGCTCCTGCCGCCAATGCCAGCGAGCCTTGCCGCGTCCGACGGTTTGATGCTCGGCCGGGCCTATCATTATGACCTCGTGCGGCCGGGATATGCTCTTTATGGCGGCCAGGCGTTTCGCGGCGGCCCTACCCCGGTGACGCCCGTCGTCACGGTGCAGGCCCGTGTTCTCCAGGTGCGCACGCTCGCACCCGGAGACTGCGTCGGCTATTCGGCGGTATGGACCGCAAGACGCCCCACGCGGCTCGCCGTGATCGCGGCCGGTTACGCAGACGGCTTCGCGCGTGCCCTCGGCGCCGCCACGGGCCAGCCGGGAGCCATGGTGATGGTTGGGGGGGCGCGCGCGCCGGTGGTCGGCCGCGTCTCCATGGATCTCATCACCGTCGACGTGACGGATATCGCGGGCGAGGTGGCCCGCGGCGATCTCGCGACCCTCATCGGCCCCGGGCTCACCATCGAGGCCATGGGCCGGGCGGCCGGCACCATCGGCTACGAGGTGCTAACCCGCCTCGGCCGGCGCTTTGCACGGCGCTACATCGGCGGAGGCTCAGGCTGACATGGCCAAGGCCGCCAAATCTCAATTCGTCTGCCAGAGTTGCGGCGCCGTCTCGGCCCGCTGGTCGGGAAAGTGCGTTTCCTGCGGCGACTGGAACACTATCGCCGAGGAAGCGGCCGCACCACCGGCCCCGCCCGGCTCGGGCCTTTCCGGTGCCAGCAAGGGCCGGGTGCTCGAGCTGGAAAGCCTCTCCGGCGCGCCTGAGGAAGCACCCCGTTTCCCGACGGGAATGCCGGAGCTCGACCGGGTGACCGGCGGCGGCATCGTGCCGGGATCGGTGCTGCTCATCGCCGGCGAGCCCGGCATCGGCAAATCGACACTGCTCCTGCAACTCGCGGCCGCGCTCGCCCGCGGCGGCCGGCGCGCCGTCTATTTTTCCGGCGAGGAGGCGACGGCGCAGGTGCGCCTGCGCGCCTCCCGCCTCGGCCTCGGCGATGCCCCCGTGGCGCTCGCATCGGAAACCAGCCTCGCCAACATCCTGGCGACCCTCGCAGCGGGCCCCAAGGCGAACCTCGTCGTGGTCGATTCCATCCAGACGCTCTGGTCGGATGCGCTCGAAGCCGCGCCTGGCTCGGTCAGCCAGGTGCGGGCCGCCACGCAGTCTCTCGTCCGCTACGCCAAGCAGGCGGGCTCCGCGCTTCTCCTCGTCGGACACGTCACCAAGGACGGGCAGATCGCGGGACCCAAGGCCGTCGAGCACGTGGTCGATACCGTGCTCTCCTTCGAGGGCGATCGCGGCCACGCCTACCGCATCCTGCGCGCAACCAAGAACCGCTTCGGCGCCACCGACGAGATCGGCGTGTTCGAAATGATCGGCTCGGGGCTGCGCGAGGTTGCCAATCCCTCCGAATTGTTCCTCGGCGAGCGCGACATGAGCGCGCCGGGCGCGGCGGTATTCGCCGGCATGGAGGGCACGCGCCCGATCCTCGTCGAGATCCAGGCCCTCGTTGCGCCGTCCGGCCTCGGCACGCCGCGGCGCGCCGCCGTTGGCTGGGAGCCGAGCCGCCTCGCCATGCTGATCGCCGTGCTGGAAGCGAGGTGCGGCGTCTCCTTCGCCCACCATGACGTCTACCTCAACGTCGCGGGCGGCTTGCGCATCATCGAGCCGGCAGCGGATCTCGCCGCGGCCGCGGCCCTCCTCGCCTCGCTCGCCAATCGGGCGCTCGATCCGAAGGAGATCCATTTCGGTGAAATCTCGTTATCCGGCGCCGTGCGCGCCTCGCCTCACATGGGCCTGCGGCTGAAAGAGGCCGCCAAGCTGGGCTTCACGAGCGCCGTGATGCCCGCTGGCGGCGAAGCGGGTGCCGAAGGCAGCCGCCTTTCGCTGCGGCGCATATCGCACCTCAAGGAACTTGCCGCGAGCCTCACCGCATGCGACTGAACACCCGGCGACCGCCGATACCGACAAGAGCGAACGCGCTCAGAGCGTTTCCTGGACCTGAGGAGCCGAGGCCATGATCGGGCCGCTGACCTATCTCGATGCCGCTGTGATCGCGGTCTGCTTCATCTCGGCGCTGCTCGCCATGTACCGCGGCCTCACGCGCGAGCTGCTGTCCATTCTGTCGTGGATCGCGGCCGCCGGCGCCACGCTCTATTTCGTGCTCAACTACAAGAAGGTGGCCGAGGACATGGCCGCCCAGCTCGGCACCCAGGTGGCGCTGGCGCAGATTGCGATCGGGGCCGTCATTTTCCTGATCGTGCTGATCATCGTGCATCTGATCACGGCGCGTCTTTCGGACGTCATCCTGGACAGCAGCGTCGGCATGATCGACCGCATCCTGGGCTTCCTGTTCGGCCTCGCCCGCGGTTTTCTGCTCGTTGTCATCCCATATATGTTTTACGCGTCTTTTGTCCCGGACGAGCAGAACCATCTGCCCTGGGTCCGCGACGGCCTTTCGACGCCCTACATTCGGGATACGGGCCACGTGATCCGGGGCCTGCTCGAGACCTACATGCCGACGACGCTTTCGCAGCCGCCGCCCTCGGCCGACGTCGAGCCTCCGGCGCAATAAAGCAAGGACGGGGTGGCCAGGATATGAGCCTTTGGCGACACTCCCGCGACAGATCGGTAACGGGGACAATAAAGCTCTTTAACGGTCCCGGTATTATCATATATTCCGCGCATGCGACGTTAGGCGTCGCGGCTAAGCGAGCGGCAGACATGGCGCGCGCTGCCGTTGCGGCGGATGATCTAAGTCGATGTTCGGCGGATGCTTTTGCGGGAGGCAGCCCATGACGCTCGATCACGCACCCGGTGCGGGGGGCGATCCTTTTCCGGATTTCGGCTTGTCCAGGATGGGAGACGACCGGCTCCGTGAGGAATGCGGGGTCTTCGGTGTTTTCGGGAATCCCGACGCCGCGGCGCTCACCGCTCTCGGGCTCCACGCCCTCCAGCACCGCGGCCAGGAAGCTGCAGGCATCGTCTCGTACGACGGCAAACAGTTCCACTCCGAGCGCCGCCTCGGCCTCGTCGGCGACAACTTCAACAAAGCCGAGATCATCCACCGCCTCAAGGGCTCCATGGCCATCGGCCACAACCGCTACTCCACCACCGGCGAGCCCGCACTCAAGAACGTCCAGCCCCTTTACGCAGACATCGACACCGGCGGCTTCGCCGTCGCCCACAACGGCAATCTCACCAACGGGCGAACCCTACGCCAGGAGCTGATCAACTCCGGCGCCATCTTCCCCTCCACGTCCGACACCGAAGTTGTCCTCCATCTCGTTTCCCGCTCCAAGAAGCGGCGCACGGTTGAGCGCTTCATCGACGCCATCCGCCAGATCGAAGGCGCCTGGGCCCTAGTGGCGCTCACCAATGACATGCTGATCGGCGCCCGCGATCCCATTGGCATCCGCCCGCTCGTGATCGGCCGCCTGGAGGATGGCTACGTGCTCGCCTCCGAAACGTGCGCCCTCGACATCGTCGGTGCGGAGTTCGTGCGCGAGGTGGAGAACGGCGAGGTGGTGGTCATCACCGCCGAGGGCCTCGAGAGCCATCGCCCGTTCCCGCGCCGCCCCGCGCGCCCCTGCATCTTCGAATACATCTACTTCGCCCGGCCCGACAGCATCGTCGGCGGCCGCTCCGTCTACGACGTGCGCCAACAGATGGGCGCCCAGCTCGCCCGCGAGGCCCCGGCCGACGCCGACGTCGTGGTTCCCATTCCCGACTCGGGCGTCCCCGCCGCTATTGGCTATGCGCGGGAATCGGGCCTGCCCTTCGAACTCGGCATCATCCGCAACCACTATGTGGGCCGCACCTTCATCGAGCCCGAGCAGCGCATCCGCCAGCTCGGCGTCAAGCTCAAACATTCCGCCAACGCCGGCGTCATCCGCGGCAAGCGCATCGTGCTGATCGACGACAGCGTGGTGCGCGGCACCACGTCGAAGAAGATCGTGCAGCTCATGTACGAGGCGGGCGCGCGCGAGGTGCACATGCGCATCTCCTCGCCGCCGATCACGCATTCGGATTTCTATGGCATCGACACGCCGAGCAAGGCGGCGCTGCTGGCCGCCAACTACGATCTCGAAGGCATGCGCGCCTTCATGGGCGCCGATAGTCTGGCCTTCCTCTCGGTGGATGGCATCTACCGCGCGGTGGGCTATGAGCGGCGCGACGACGTTGCCCCGCAGTTCACCGATCATTGCTTCACCGGCGAATACCCGACCGAGCTCACCGACCAGAACGGCCAGGCAGGCACCCGCCAGCTCTCGCTTCTGGCGGAAGTCGGCTAAAGCCACTCCCGCTCAGGTGGAATCGAGGAACAGCTCTAAGCTTTGACGAGATTGTTCTTCTTGTCGAAAAGCGGGAACGGCGCACGCGCCCTTCTCCCGGGCGCCTATCCGGGCTAACAACCACATTTGTTCCCGTAAACGAGAAAAGCCCGAAAAGCCCTCATGTCAGCCTCTCCCCGCTTCAAGGATCGAATTGCGCTCGTCACCGGAGCCTCCCGCGGCCTCGGGCGGGCCATGGCGCTGGCGCTGGCACGCGAAGGCGCCCACGTGATCGTCTGCGCCCGCTCCGTCGGCGCGCTCGAAGAGCTGGACGACGAAATCCACGCCACCACGGGCGCGCGCGCCACCATCCTCAAGCTCGACCTGCGCGCGCACGACCGCATCGATCAGCTCGGCCCCGTGATCTATCAACGCTGGGGCAAGCTCGACATCCTGGTCGCGGCCGGGGGCATTCTCGGCTCCCTCTCGCCGCTGCCGCATACGAGCGCCGATGCCTGGCAGAGCGTGCTCGACATCAATCTCTCTGCCAACTGGCGCCTTATCCGCACGCTCGACCCGCTGTTCAAGCGCTCTGACGCGGCGCGTGCCCTGTTCGTCACGGCCGGCGCGGCGGCTGCCGATCTCGCCTATTGGGGACCCTATGCGGTTTCGAAGGCAGGGCTCGAAGCGTTGGTGAAGAGCTATGCGCGCGAGCTTGTCAACACGAACGTCCGCGTCAACCTTCTCGATCCCGGCGCCATGCGGACCGCTCTGCGCGCGAAAGCATTTCCCGGCGAGGACAGAAGCAAGCTCGCCGATCCGTCCGCCGTCGCTGCGTTTGCGCTGCCGCTGCTGATGCCCGCCACCACCGACAGCGGCCGAGTGGTGCGCTTTTGCGGAGATGGCGCGCCGGCCGATACGGCTCTTGCGGCAAGCAGCGATAGTTAAACCTGCCCGTGGCTCGAGCCCCGCCGGCTCACACCTCGATGACCATGTTGTCGTAGGCCGGCTCGACGTGGGCAGGAAGCTCCCGCTTCAGCGTCGCGTAATCGAGATCGCCAGTCATGTGGGTCAGCACCGCGCGCCTCGCCCCAAGCCTCTCGATGTGCTCCAGCGCCTGCTTGACCGAGAAATGGCTCGGATGCGGCGTGTAGCGCAGCGCATCGACGATCCACACGTCCAGGTTCTCGAGCAAGGGAACGGAATCCGGCGGCAGCGCCGAGATGTCGGGCGAATAGGCCACCGAGCCGAACCGGAATCCTAAGGTCTCGATATCACCGTGGAGCTGCTTGATCGGAATCGCCTCGATCGGGCCACCCGCGCCCTCGATGCGCACCGGCTCTCCCGGCCTCAGAAGCTCGGCGCTCAGGATGGGCGGATACGTCGAGCCCTCCGGTTGGACGAAACAGTAGGCAAAACGGCCGACGATGCTCGACTGCGTCATGGCGTCGAAGTAGCACGGCACGCGCCGCTTCATGCCATAGGCCACCATGCGCAGATCATCGATGCCGTGCGTATGGTCAGCGTGGTCGTGCGTGAAGAGCACCGCGTCGAGTGCGTTGGCGCGCACGGAGAGCAGCTGCTCGCGCAGGTCCGGCGGCGTATCGACGAGCACGCTCGTGGTGCCCCCCGGCCCGCGCCGCTCGACGAGGAGCGCGCAGCGGCGGCGACGGTTTCTCGGGTTCTCGGGATCGCACTTGCCCCACATGGCGCCAATGCGCGGCACGCCGCCTGAGGAGCCGCAACCGAGGATCGTCAGGCGGAGGCTCATGGGCGCGCCGTGTCCCCGGCGGCGGGATAGCGCGCCTTGCCGTAGAGCCGGAAGAAGTTCTCCGTCGTGGCGCGCGCGATCTCGGCTTCCGGAACATCGCGGATGCGCGCCAGCGCCGCCGCCGTGTGGACGACATAGGCCGGCTCGTTGGTCTTGCCCCGGTGCGGCACCGGCGCCAGGAACGGGGCATCCGTCTCGACCAGGATCCGCTCGATCGGCACCTCGCGCGCAATGGCTTGCAACGCCTCGGTCTTCTTGAAGCTGATCACACCGGAGAAGGACACGTAGAGCCCGAGATCGACAGCGCGCAGGGCGAGCTCGCGCCCGCCCGTATAGCAGTGGAGCACGGCCGGGAAGGCGCCCTTCGCGTGCTCGTCCTCAAGAATGGCGAGCGTATCGGCGTCCGCATCCCGCGTGTGGATCTCGAGCGGCAGCCCGGTCTCGCGCGCCGCTGCGATATGGTTGCGGAAGCCCTGCGCCTGTCCCTCGGGCGAGGAATGCTTGTAGTGGTAGTCGAGCCCGGCCTCGCCGATCGCGACCACCTTCGGGTGCTGCGCGAGACGAACGATCTCGCTTACTGGGATGTCGAGCTCCTCATCTGCGTTATGCGGATGGGTGCCGACCGAGCAATAGACATCTGGAAAACGCTCGGCGATGGCGCGGATCAGATCGAACTTCCGGATGCGCGTCGAGATGGTGACCAGCGTGCCCACGCTCGCCGCTTTCGCACGCCCCACCACGCCGTCGAGGTCGGCGGCGAACTCGGGAAAATCTAGATGGCAATGGTGATCGACCAGCATCCCTTTGCGTCCTGCTCCTATCGTTCGCGCTGATCCCTAGAGTGCTTCCGGAGAAGTGGGGACCGGCCATGGCGAAGCCGTGCACTTAAGGTGTCCGAGAAGAAGCACGAGGAAACAAAAACCGAGAGCCGTTCCCAGATTCCACTTAAAGCGGAGCAGCTCTCGATTCGGGCGAGCCTCAGCCCTTCTCAGCCTTGACTTTCTTCTGTTTCGGCTGGAGCACGGGCTTCGCCTGCTCCTCCGGGTCCACATAGCGCGGGAAAACGCCCTGCGGCTCCGGGATCGGCGTGCCGGGCACCAGCCGGCCTCCTGCGCCGAGCTTGGCGAACGCGCGGTCCTCGTCCGAAAGCGCGAGCAGGTCAAGCAGCTTGCCGGCAAGCTCCGGCATCACCGGCTGGGCCAGGATCCCAAACTGCCGCACGGCCTCCGCCGCCACATAGAGAATGGTCTCCATGCGCTTCGGGTCCGTCTTCTTCTTCGCCCAAGGTTCTTCCGCCGCGAAGTACCGGTTCGCCTCGGCCACCACCGCCCAGACAGCGTCGAGGTAGCGCGTCACGGCCTGCTTATCCATCGCCGTGCGCGCCTCGCCATGGAGCGCATCCGCCGCCGCGAGAACAGCGGTGTCCTCGACCGTGAAGTCGCCGGGCTCGGGGATCTTGCCGTCGCAATTCTTGTAGATCATCGACAGCGAGCGCTGCGCCAGGTTACCGAGATTGTTGGCGAGGTCGGCGTTGATGCGGTTGGCGATCGCCTCGGCGGAGTAGTTTCCGTCGTGGCCGAACATCACCTCGCGCAGGAAGAAATAGCGCACCTGATCGCGGCCATAGGCTTTGACGAGGTCGAACGGATCGACCACGTTGCCGACCGATTTCGACATCTTCTCGCCCTTGTTGAGCACGAAGCCGTGCGAGAAGATCCGCTTCGGCAGCGCAATGCCCGCCGACATCAGGAACGCCGGCCAGTAGACGGCGTGGAAGCGCACGATGTCCTTGCCGATCACGTGCACGTCGGCCGGCCAGAAATCCGTGTGTATCCCCTGCGGCGTGTTGAGCAGGCCGGTCGCCGTCACATAGTTGGTGAGGGCATCGACCCAGACGTACATGACGTGCCCCGGCGCGCCGGGGACCGGGATGCCCCAGTCCAGCGTCGAGCGCGAGATCGAGAGATCCTCGAGCCCGCTCTTGACGAAGCTCACGACCTCGTTGCGCCGCTCGATCGGCAGGATGAAGTTCGGGTTCGCCTCATAGTGCGCGAGCAGGCGCTCCTCGTAGGCGGAGAGGCGGAAGAAGAAGGTCTCCTCCTCGGCCCACTCGACGGGCGTCCCGGTCGGCGTGGCATAGCGCACGCCATCGTCGCGCACCTCGGTCTCGGATTCCTTGTAATAGGTCTCGTCGCGCACCGAGTACCAGCCGCCGTACTTCTTTTTGAAGATATCGCCGGCGGCCTCCATGCGCCGCCAGATCTCCGAGCAGGCCTCGTAATGGCGCGGCTCCGTGGTGCGGATGAAGTCGTCGTTCGAAAGGCCGAGCGCCTGCGCCATCTCGACGAAGCGCGCCGCGTTGCGGTCGGCGAGCGCGCGTGGGTTGAGCCCCTCCTTCACCGCCGTCTGCTTCATCTTGAGGCCATGCTCGTCGGTGCCGGTCAGAAAGAATACGTCCTTTCCGTCCAGGCGCTCGAAGCGGGCGATCGCATCGGTAGCGATCGCCTCGTAAGCATGTCCGATATGCGGCACCCCGTTGGGATAGGAGATCGCCGTCGTGATGTAGAACTTCTCTCGCCCGCTCATGCGACCTCTCGGAACCTGTCCCCCCGACCCTGCGACCGACCGATCATTCTCGAGCCCCGAAAGGACGCAGGGATAAGCGTCACATCCGGGTCGGGCGGGTTTTCCCGGCATGCGGCTCAGGCGCGCGACGCCTCTTCGAGCCGGGAGAAGACATCGAGGATCAAGGCCTTGCGGTCGAGGTTGAGCGCCGCGGTCTCGGCCTTGTCCGCGGCCACTCTTTCCCACAAGCCGGCCCAGGTGGCAAGCCGGGCGCGACCGATCAGCCGGGCGGCAAGCGCCACATCGGCGGCGTCGCCCGCGCCACGGGCCTCCGCATCGACAAGGCGCGCGATAGCATCCATCAAGAGCTCGAAGAACAGCTCGTAGCGCTGGTCAGCGGCCTGTCCGGACAGCTCGTCGCCCAGCGCGTGCACGGCGGCCCAGTCGACGGCCGGGAGCCCATTCAGCAGCGCGGAAATGCGATCGTGGAGCAGAAGCCCGCGCGCAGCGTGGAGCGAAAGGAGGCGACGCACGCTCCCGCCGGCCAAGGGCACGAGGCGATCCCAGTCGGAAGCGGCCGGGGCCCCGCCCGCCACGTCGTCCGAGCTCGCCGCATAGGCCTGCCTGACCGCGGAGCGCAGCGCCTCGGCCCCGAGAGGCGCGAGAGGAAGCGTGCGCACGCGCGAGCGGATGGTGACCAGGAGCCGCCCCGGCGCCGAGGTGACAAGCAGGAAGACGGTACGCGGCGGCGGCTCTTCGAGCGATTTCAGAAGCGCGTTGGCGGCCGAGACGTTCATCTCCTCCGCCCGGTCGACGATGACGACGCGCCAGGCATCTGCCTCGGCAGTGCGCCCGAGAAACGCCTTCAGCCGGCGCACTTCGTCGACAGGGATCGTAGCCGGGAACCGCTTGGTCTTCTGGTCCCAGGCACGGCGGATGACGAGGAGGCCCGGATGAGAGAGCGCCAGCACCTGTCGGGCCGCCCGCGTCTCGGGCGCCACCGCAAGCGTCGCGTCATGGCGCTCCGAGGGGGCGGCCAGAACATGGCGCGCCACACGATAGGCCAGCGTCGCCTTGCCGATTCCCTCCGCGCCCGAGATCAGCCAGCCGTGATGCATGCGCCCGGAGGCAAACGCCTCCGAGAGCTCGCGCTCGGCCGCTTCGTGCCCGTAGAGGTTTTCCGTCGCACGAGGATGCGGAAAGCCATCGAGGCGGTCGGCCTCAGGCAACTCCTCGATCTCCTGTACGGCGGGTGCGCGCGCCATGGTCAGCCTGCCTCCCGCACGCTTCTTTCCCACAGGGGGGAGAGAGATACGTCGTACATCGTGGAAGCTGCCCCGAACATCAGTGCGCTCCCGCGAGCAGGCGAGCTTCGACCAGAGACCAGACGTCGTCCGCGATCTCGTCAGGCGCACGGGCGCCGTCAATGACGACGCAGCGCTCAGGCTCGCTCTGCGCAAAATCGCGGAAGGCCCGGCGCAGGTTCTCATGATAGGCATCGTCCGCGGCATCGAAGCGGGTGAGTGCCCCTCGCGCCTGCGTCCGCTTGCGTCCCTCGGCCGGCGGCAGATCGAGGATTACCGTGAGATCCGGAAACGTCGGCGCCACGCTTCCCTCCTCGATGGCGCTGATCAGCGCGTGCGGCACGCCGCCGAGCACGCCTTGATATACGCGCGTCGAATCGATGAAACGGTCAGACACGACCCAGCGCCCCCGCTCGAGCGCGGGCCGGATCACCTTGGTCACGTGCTCGGCGCGCGCGGCGGCGAACAGGAGCAGCTCGGTGACGGGTTCCGGCTCCGCCTCCAGCACGAGGCCGCGAATGGCTTCTGCCAGCGGCGTACCCCCCGGCTCGCGCGTGAGGACGGCTTCGATGCCGGCCGCGCGCAAGCGCTCGGCGAGCAGCGCCACCTGTGTGGACTTGCCCGCGCCTTCGCCGCCCTCGAATGTAATGAGCTTTCCGCGTCTCATGGCGGCGGAGACTAAGATCTTTCCCTTTCACATGGAAGCGCGGCGCGCCGCCACCTGATCCTAAGGGAGCATGGGGCATGCGGCGCGAGAAGCCTGCAGGCGTCGCGGCTACTGGCGTGGATCCCGACCTACGTCGGGATGACGTTGAGGGAGACAGACGATTTTCACACACAAAACGTCATCCCGGCAGCGGCCGTGTCACGCTTCAAATAGACGGCCGGAAGCCATGCTGTGCGAAGGAAGCCGCCTATCTCCTTCCGATACAATCGCCGTCGTCGCGACAAAGCCGTGCCTCATGGAGGTCAGCCGCGACGCACGTAGGGATATGCAGGCCGCCCCCCTCCCCTCGGGACGTCATCCCGGCGAAGGCCGGGACCCACGCAACGATCCGCTTACTTCGACGCTTGATGGAAGCATCCCCCGACGAACCCGGCGACCAACAGCCGCGCGAGCATCCTCACGAAGGCATCCCTAGCGACGGAGCAGGCTGCGAACGTCCGGCATGAGTCCTAAGCCGAGGTGCAGAAGCGAATCCACGCCCCGCCACACGAAGCTCGCTTCGTTCACGTCGCGCTCCGCATAGAGCGGCGTTTCGCTCACTGCAATCGGCTCGCTACTCCCCGGCGCCGTGCTGGTAACGCGGAACATGGCGACCTGCTCACCCTTCCTCACCGGCGGCTTTAGCGGCCCCTCATAGACGATCTCACCGCGGATCTTCTGGTTTACAGGATATTTCGGCAAAATGACCTGGAGGTCGCCGTTGCCAGCGAGGGGAACGTACACGTCCGTTCCCCCCCACACGCGGGCATAGCCGACCGGCTCGCCGGCATCAAACAGCTTGGCGCTGACCACGCTCTTGGCACCCCACTCGAGCATCCGCCGCGTCTCCGACTGGCGCTCCTTCTCGGTCTCGAATCCCATGACGACGCCGATCAGCCGGCGGCCGTTCCCAATGGCCGAGACGACCATGCCGTAGCCCGCCTCCCGCGTATGTCCGGTCTTCATGCCGTCGACGCCGATGTCTGCGGAAAGCAGCGGGTTGCGGTTGTAGAACTTGTGCTTGCGGTACGGGAACTCGCGCTGGCTGAAGACCTTGTATCGGTCGGGATAGGTCTTGATGATGTAGCGTGCGAGTTCGGCAAGCTCGCGTGCCGTCATCAGATGCTCGGGATGCGGCAGCCCCGTTGAATTGCGGAATGTCGATTTCTCCAAACCGATCCGCCGCGCCTCCGCCTCCATCATCTTGGCGAACGCTTCGACGGAGCCGGCCATGCCCTCGGCGACCGTGATGGCCGCGTCGTTCCCCGATTGCACCGCAATGCCCTGGATCAGCTCGCTGATCGGCGTCTTATTGTGGATCGGGATGAACATGGCGGCGGTGCCCGAGGGCGCGCCACCCGTTCGCCACGCATACTCGCTGGTCTGGAACTCATCGTCGGGCTTGAGCGTGCCGTCCTTCAGCGCCTTGAACAGCACGGCGAGCGTCATCAGCTTGCTCATGCTGGCAGGGGGAACCAGTTGGTCGGCCGCCTTCTGATAGATGATCGAGCCGGAATCGTAATCCATCAGGATCGCATTGCGCGCCGTTGTGGAGAAACCACCAGATTGCTGAGCCGACGCCAGATGCGGCCATGCAGGCACCAGCGCCAGCAGGAGGGCGACGGCCAGCAGCATCCGCATCATGTCATCCTCGCGCCGCAGAAGAGGCGTTAACTATGGCGTCGCACGAGTGCGAGTCAATTGCATAGCCGGTAGCTCCAGCCCGCACGGGTGTGCGTCGGAGTAACGGCGCCCGGCTTTGCCGCGATGGGGCATCGGGGAATCGAGGCCCCCGTGCTGGGTAGGCCGCGATCACCCCGTCGAGTAGGACGATTGGCAGCGTCCAGGCACCATTGCCGGGCGGTGCTCCGCTCCCATATCATCTTTACAGACCGATCCGAGCACTCCACCGAGCGGCATTCAGGGACCTTCCCGCCGGCCACAATGCGTGGAGGCCATCCCGGGGGAGCGACGTCCATGCGCAGCACCAAGGTTTTCCCGGCTGACGAAGCCGTGGCTCGCATCGGCAATGGCGCCGTGATCGCCACCACCGGCTTCGTCCAGAGCTGCATCCCGGAAATGCTGCACGCGGCGCTTGAGAAGCGATTCGTCGAGACGGGAACCCCTCGCGATCTCACGCTCATCATGTGCGCGGGCGCGGGCGACAGCAAAGGTCTCGGCACCGGCCGCCTGCATCATGACGGCCTTCTGAAGCGCGTCATCGCCGCCAACTTTGGGCGGATGCCGAAGGTCGCCGAGGCGGCGCAGGGCAACAAGATCCAGGGTTACAACCTGCCCCAAGGCATCATCTCGAAGCTATATCGCACCTGCGCCTCGGGCAGCCCCGGGCTCTTTTCCAAGGTCGGCCTCCATACCTACGTCGACCCGCGCCTCGGCGGCGGCAAAGTCAACGCCGCCACCAAGGAGGATCTGGTCAAGCTGGTTGAGGTCGAAGGCAAGGAGTGGCTGTTCTACAAAGCAACACCCATCGACGTGGCGCTGATCCGCGCCACCAGCGCCGACCCACACGGCAACCTCAGCATGGAGAAGGAGTGTCTGACGCTCGACGTGATGGCGCAAGCCATGGCGGCCCACAACAACGGCGGCATCGTCATCGCCCAGGTCGAGCGGCTCGTTGCGGAAGGCTCGATCAAGCCCAAGGACGTGAAGGTGCCGGGGATCCTCGTCGATTGCGTGGTCGTCGCCGAGCCTCCTGAGATGCACCGCATGAACTATGGCGTGATGTACGATCCGGCACTCGCAGGCGAGGTGCGCATAACGGTCGACAGCCTGCCGTGCATGAAGCTCGACGAGCGCAAGATCATCGCACGCCGCGCAGCCTTCGAGCTGCCGCCGAACGGCGTCATCAATCTCGGTGTCGGCGCCCCGGACGGCGTCGCCAACGTCGCCAACGAGGAGAAGGTCACTCCCTATCTCGTCATGACCACGGAAGCGGGCGCCGTCGGCGGCGTGCTTGCGGGCGGCTCGAGCTTCGGCTCGTCGGCCAACGCGCACGCGATTATCGACCAGAACCAGATGTTCGATTTCTATCACGGCGGCGGGCTCGATCTCACCTGCCTCGGCATGGCCGAATGCGACAGTCTCGGCAACGTCAACACGAGCAAGTTCGGTGGCCGCCTGAACGGTTGCGGCGGCTTCATCGATATCTCGCAGAACGCGCGCGCCGTGGTATTTGCGGGCACCTTCACCGCAGGCGGCCTCGAGGTCGCGATCGAAGACGGTAAGCTCCGCATCCTCAAGGAAGGGCGCGCACGGAAGTTCGTGAAGCAGGTCGAGCAGGTGACGTTCTCGGGCCAGTATGCCGCCGAGCGCGGGCAGCCGGTGATCTACGTTACGGAGCGCTGCGTCTTCCTGCTCACCGGTCATGGCCTCGAGCTGATCGAGGTTGCGCCCGGCATCGACATCGAGCGCGATATCCTTCCGCACATGGGCTTCAAGCCGCACATCCAAAAGCCGGTGACGATGAACCCCCTCATCTTCCGCGACGCGCCGATGGGCCTACTGGCGGACCTGCTCAACGAAAACCTCAGGGAGCGCATCAGCTACGACGCCGCGCGCAACGTGCTGACGGTCAACCTCGAGGCCTGGAGCGTGCGCAAGAAGAGCGACGTCAGCGATCTTCAGGACGCCATTGCGGAGGCTTGCAAGGCAGCCGGCCGCCGGGTCAATGCGGTGGTCAATCAGGACGGCTGCCGCATCGCCGAGGATCTTTACGACGCGTACGCCGACATGGTCGCCCACGTGAACAAGCACTATTACGAGAAGATGGCACGCTACGCGACGAGCAATCTCACGCGCCGCAAGCTGCAGGACGCGCTCCGCCGCCGTGGCCTTGAGACGGAAATCCACGAAAGCGCCAGCGACGCCTTGGCCGTGCTCGAGCAGGAGCTGGCCTGAGGCGCCTCCCGCCAGACGCGCGGCAGGGCGTTTTACCGGCGCAGCGATAACCGCTTCGGCGGATCGCCAGCCCTCAGACGGCGGCGCCCTCGCTCCTGCGCTCCGCGAGGGCGTCGGAGAGAATGGCAAGCGCCCTCGCCAGCTCCGCCCGGTTCCGGATTGTCGGTGTCCAATCCATACAAGTGGGTCACAACGCGCGTTGCCGGCCCATACAATTCGCATTATCCAGAGTGCGCATCAAGGGAGCAGAACGCATGCAACAAAAGGTCCCGACGCCCAGCTCCGAACCGGCCATGTCCGTCGCCGTCTCGCGAGGCGCACGCTGCAAGTGCCCCGCCTGCGGAGAGGGCCGGCTGTTTCGCAAGTTTCTCAAAGTTGTCGATACTTGCCCGGCCTGCGACGAGCCGCTTCACCACCATCGCGCCGACGATATGCCTGCCTATATCGTGATGTCGATCGTGGGCCACGTCGTCGTAGGCTTGCTGCTGTGGGTCGAGTTCCGCTTCGGATGGCCCGTCTGGCTGCATCTGTCACTATGGCTGCCGCTCACCGTGATCCTGACGCTCAGCTTGCTGCAGCCGGTCAAGGGAACCATCGTGGCGCTGCAATGGGGCCTCCGGATGCATGGGTTCGGCACGAGCCGCCCACCCCGCGTCTCGGTCCTCCCTGCGAGCTGATGAGAACGGCGCCGCACAGTCGCTTCAAGCGCGCCGCCGCTCGCTCATCCACTTCATCATAAGAATGCGAAAAAGGCCGGTCCATAACGGACCGGCCTTTTTGAATTTGTAATCAACCGAAGCTCGTCAGCGCGAGTAGAACTCGACCACGAGGTTGGGCTCCATCGTCACCGGATACGGCACATCCGACAGGCCCGGCACGCGGGTCAGCTTGGCCGAGAGCTTGGTCTGATCGACCTCGATGTAATCAGGGACGTCGCGCTCGGCACTCTTAAGGGCCTCGAGCACGAGCGGGAACTGACGCGCCTTCTCACGCACCTCGACCACATCGTCGACACGCAGGCGGTAGCTCGGAATGGTCACGCGGCGGCCGTTCACCGTCACGTGGCCGTGCGAGACGAACTGGCGCGCAGCGAACACCGTCGGCACGAACTTGGCGCGATAGACGAGCGCGTCGAGCCGGCGCTCCAGAAGGCCGATCAGGTGCTCGGAGGTCGAGCCCTTGGCGCGGGTGGACTCGACATAGAGGCGGTGGAACTGGCGCTCGTTAAGGTTTGCGTAATGGCCCTTGAGCTTCTGCTTGGCGCGGAGCTGCTGGCCGAAATCCGAAAGCTTCGAAACGCGGCGCTCGCCGTGCTGGCCGGGGCGGCTCTGGCGCTTGTTGAGCGGGCTCTTCGGACGGCCCCAGATATTCTCGCTGAGGCGGCGGTCGATCTTGTGCTTGGCGCGAATGCGCTTCGTCATGGTAACGGCACTCCAAGAGTTGATTCAGATTTGGAGCGCCCCCTCCTCTGCCGGCCCCTTCATAGGGCCCGACTGACAGGCCAGCCCGGAATTCCGGACGAGCCACGGGTGCGCGAATGGAACACGGGCCGAACCGGCCCGTGCGAAGGGCTTCCTTAGTCGAGAGCGCCGGCGGCGTCAATGCTTACCCGGCCGGATCAGGCCTTCAGAGGCCAAACGCGCCCTCCGCGAGGCCGCGGGCGCGGAATGCTGGCGGCCCAGCAGGCCGGTTGCTACTTCTGCTCGACGGGCGCGGTCGCTCCGGTGGCGGCGGGATCCGCACCCTTCTCGTTGGAGGCGAGCGCCGGGCCGGTCTTCACGTAGGCTGCAATAAGATCCCGGACCTTCTGCTTCTGCTCCTCGGTGCAGGTCTGCTGCGGTGCCTGCTTCTCATCGATCACGACTTCCTTGTCGCCGTCCTTCTCCACCAGCTTGATCTTGCCGGTGAGCAGCATCACGGTCGTGAGATGGAGCTGGTTGATGTAGAGCTCCTGCTGGTCGCTCCACTTCTTCTTCTCGACTTCGCGGCGCATCAGCGAGCGGTGATTGAGGGTCTGCTCCTCCGGCAGGTTGCAAACTTGCGCATGCGCCGACAGGCGTCCGACACGCACCACCTCGCGCGCCACGTCGAGCGGGACCATCGCCTGCTCGCGCTTGTTCTTATCGACGATGATGACGGTCCCGTCCTTCTTCGAGAACTGTGCGGGCGTCATCGACCAAGCGTATTCCATGATGACCTGTACGGACCTGTCGCTAAGTCCGCCCTCAACTGCCCAGGCCAGCGGAGCGAGCATCATCGTTGCGGCTGCGACGACGCCGCCCATGAAAGCCCGTTTTGCCATGATCATCGTCCGAACCATTGACGCTGCTGCGCTCCTATATCCACTTGTGTCAGCCTCGATCGAAGCTCGGCCGCCGATCGGCACCCATCAAACCTGGAATTCAGGCATGGCTCGGCTCAAAACCCGGCAAGATCATGGCGGCCTATGTGGGCGGCTTGCGGCCCGCTCCTTTGCCTCTCGCGAGAGTGGCAACAATACCACGGAGCGTACGCACTTCTTTCCGGGTCGGCACCATGCGGGTGAACATTGTCCTCAAGTTTTGGACCGTAGAAGGGCGCTTCTCCGCCGGAATGAAGAAACCAAGCCGATCCAGCTCACTCTCGAGGTGATCGAAAAACCCTAGTAGCTCCGTCTTATCCGCGGGCTGATCTCCCACAAGATTGAGGCCGCTCGCGACGGGTTTTTCATAGGTTGTGACACGGCCGAGCGTGGCTCTGCCGCTTTCGCGCATCCAGGCATACCCGAGGAGAAGGACCGCCTGCGCCAGGTTGAGGGACGCGAAGCGCGAGTTGACGGGAATCATGACGAGCGCATCCGCATTAGCGAGCTCGCTCGATTCGAGCCCGTTGCGCTCGCGCCCGAACAGGATGCCGCAACGCTCGCCCCGGGCGATCCGCTCACGCATCGCAGCGATTGCCTCCTCCGGCGTGAGGACGGGCTTCCTCAGCGGACGCTGCCGGGCCGTCGTGGCAACCACGTACGTCAGATCCCCGAGGGATGCGGCGAGCGACGGATAGGCCGCCGCGTCATCGATGACATAGTTGGCGCCCGAGGCCGCGATGCGGGCCTTCTCGTTCGGCCATCCATCACGCGGAGCGACGAGACGCAAGTCGTCGAGCCCGAAGTTGGCCATGGCGCGCGCAACCATGCCGATGTTGTCGGCGAGCTGCGGCTCGACGAGGATCACGGACGGGGTTTCGCCGGATGGCGCCGCTGCCTCTCCCGCAATGTGCGCACGCCGGATGCCGTGGCGCAGCTTGCGCAGTACGCGCCGCGCCCAGAACCAGTAATTTTCGCCCGACCAGGTTTTCTCGAGCACGGCGAGCGACGGCGTACGCGCAGTCTCGGTGCCCTGGCCAAGCAGGCGCACGCCACCCTCTCCGACCACGATCTCGCGATGCCGGGCAATGAACTCGTCGAGCGAAGCGATGCCCTGCGCTTCCGTCCGCCGCTTGCAGCCGGGGCAGGTCGCTGCGTCCCCTTCGCAAGACAGCTCCGCGCAGTAGGTCAGGATGCGGTCCAGAGCCCCACGATCGAAATCGGACGCCCCGAGAGCCTCGAGCCCCGTGGCAATGGTCTTCTCGTGACACGCGTGGACGAGCCTCGCGACGGGCACGCCAAGGCCAGCCGCCATTGGCACGCGCATGCCGGCATCGTCGGCGATTTCGATGTCTCTGGCGGATGTAGTAGCGTGGGCCATGGGCCACGCCTTACCACCGTTGCCGGCTCCTGTCCCGGGTCAGGCGAAGCAAAACCGATCGTTGATTGCGCGACGCTTCCACCTCATCCGAGCGGTAAAACCCTTGGCACGAGCAAGACATGAGCGATCCGATGCAGAATCAGGACCCATCTCCGCCCGCTTCCGATGCCGCGGCCGTCATCGCATTCTGGCGCGAGGCCGGCCCTGAGCGCTGGTTCGTCAAGGACGACATTTTCGACAAGCGCTTCCGCAGCCATTGCAGCGCCCTCTACGAGAAAGCCGCGCGCGGGGAGCTCGACTCCTGGCTCGCCGATCCTGAAGGGGCGCTCGCTCTCATCCTGCTCCTGGACCAGTTTCCGCGAAACTGCTTCCGAGGCACGCCCCGCATGTTCGCAACCGACGCGGCAGCCCTCGCCGCGGCGAGTGCCGCTGTCGCAGCCGGCCACGACCGCGCCATCGATCCTAGCCTGCGCCTCTTCCTCTATCTGCCGTTCGAGCACTCCGAGAGTCTCGCCGATCAGGACCGCTCGGTCGCGCTCATCACGCCGCTCGGCGAGGAGCTTCTCGCCTACGCGGAGGACCACCGGGCAATCATCCGGCGCTTCGGGCGGTTTCCGCATCGCAATGCCATCCTCGGACGCGAGACGACGCCGGAAGAGCAACGCTTCCTCGACGAAGGCGGTTTCGCCGGCTGAACGATGCCTTGGCAACGCCTCTTGCGGGCGGGCGCTTGTTGCAGCGCACGCCCGCGGCTAAGGTCGGGCCGAATTTTCCACCCCACGCGAAGGCGCTTTCATGCAGAAGATCAAGGTGACAGGCACGGTCGTCGAGCTCGACGGCGACGAGATGACTCGTATCATCTGGAAGCTCATCAAGGACAAGCTGATCCACCCGTATCTCGACGTGAACCTCGAGTACTACGATCTCGGCATCGAAAGCCGCGACAAGACGAGCGATCAGGTGACCGTGGACGCCGCCAACGCGATCAAGAAGCATGGCGTCGGCGTCAAATGCGCCACCATCACTCCCGACGAGGCGCGGGTCAAAGAGTTCAATCTCAAGGAGATGTGGAAGAGCCCCAACGGCACCATCCGCAACATCCTGGGCGGCGTCATCTTCCGCGAGCCCATCATCGCCAAGAACGTCCCGCGCCTCGTGCCGGGCTGGACGCAGCCGATCGTAATCGGCCGCCATGCATTCGGCGATCAGTATCGCGCCACCGACTTCCGCTTCCCCGGCAAGGGCCGGCTCACGATCCGCTTCGAGGGCGAGGACGGCCAGACCATCGAGCGCGAGGTGTTCCAGGCGCCGGGCTCGGGCGTTACGCTCGCCATGTACAATCTCGACGACAGCATCCGCGACTTCGCGCGCGCCTCCTTCAACTACGGCCTCAACCGCGGCTTCCCGGTCTATCTCTCGACCAAGAACACCATCCTCAAGGCCTACGACGGCCGCTTCAAGGACCTCTTCCAGGAGGTATTCGACGCCGAGTTCAAGAATGCGTTCGAGAAGAAGAGCATCACCTACGAGCACCGCCTGATCGACGACATGGTGGCCTCGGCGCTCAAGTGGTCCGGCGGCTACGTGTGGGCGTGCAAGAATTACGATGGCGACGTGCAGTCGGATACGGTGGCCCAGGGGTTCGGCTCGCTCGGCCTCATGACGAGCGTGCTGATGACACCCGATGGGCGCACCGTGGAGGCCGAGGCCGCCCACGGCACGGTGACGCGCCACTACCGTGAGCACCAGAAGGGCAAGGAGACGTCCACCAACTCCATCGCCTCGATCTTCGCCTGGTCGCGCGGGCTCGCCCACCGCGCCAAGCTCGACGGCAATGAGGCGCTCGCCCGCTTCGCATCCACGCTGGAGACGGTCTGTGTCGATACCGTCGAGGCGGGCTTCATGACCAAGGATCTGGCGTTGCTCGTCGGACCCCATCAGGGCTGGCTCTCGACCTCTGGCTTCCTCGACAAGATCGACGAGAACCTCAAGGCGGCGATGGCCACCCCGTCCTGATGCAGCAGCGCGCGGCAGGCATCGGGGCGCGGACGGCTTTGTAAGCAGGCCGCGCACGGCCTTCCGATCGCCGGATTCCTGGGCTCCGGTCATGACAGGCCTCGCCGCCCACCGGAGATACGGATCTTGCGCATTGCCCGCTTGCTGCTCGCCGCCATGGTGCTCTTCGCCGTGGGCGTCTTCATCGCCAACACCAACATGCTGGCGCCTGACATGGATGGCAGCCCGACGCTGCTTGCCCATCGCGGCGTGGCGCAAACCTATCCTTACGACGGGCTGGACAGCGAGACCTGCACCGCAACCCGCATCCGCGCACCGGAGCATGACCTTCTCGAGAACACGATCCCGTCCATGCGGGCCGCATTCGCGGCCGGCGCGGATGTGGTCGAACTCGATATCCACCCGACGACGGACGGCGCGTTTGCCGTCTTCCACGACTGGACACTCGACTGCCGCACGGACGGCCACGGCGTCACGCGCGAGAAAACGCTCGCAGACCTGAAGCGGCTTGATATCGGCTATGGCTATACGGCCGACGGTGGCAAGACGTTTCCCTTCCGCGGCCTCGGCGCCGGCCTCATGCCGTCGCTCGACGAGGTGCTGGCGGCGTTCCCCGGCAAGCGCCTGCTCATCAACGTCAAGAGCCGAGACGCAGAGGAAGGCCGCCGCCTCGCAGCCCGTCTCGCGAAGCTCGCGCCCGAAGCTCGCGCGCTCCTTTCCGTCTATGGCGACGATGAGCCCATCGACGTGCTGCGTGCCGCCCTCCCCGACGTCCGCACGATGGGACGGCGATCCCTCCGCCGCTGCGTGCTTTCATATCTGGCGGTGGGGTGGAGCGGCTACGTGCCGGACGACTGCCGGCACACGATGCTTCTGGTGCCGTCAAACTACGCCTGGGCCCTCTGGGGCTGGCCCGGTCGCTTCATGCAGCGCATGCAAAAGGTCGGGAGCGAGGTCTACCTTCTCGGACCCTATGAACCGGGGCGCCCCTTCACCACCGGCATCGACACGGCTGTGGACGTCGCGCAACTTCCCACGGGCTATGCCGGGGGGATCTGGACCAATCGCATCCAGGTCATCGCGCCGCTTGTCGCCGGACGCGCCGCGCGTTGAATTGGCGTGAAGGCCTCGGCGGATCTTGATCCGCGATTCCGATTAGAGTGCTTCCGGAAAAGTGGGAACCGGTTTCCGACAAGAAGCACGAAGAAATAAATACTTAGAGCCGTTTCCCGTTTCCACTTAAACGGGAACGGCTCTAGTGCAGCCGGGCTCCCGGCCGCGGGCCGGCGAGCCGCTCGTGCCGGCGCTGATAATGTGCGCAGGCCCAGCCCTTTCCGTAGACGAGACGCAGAAAGAAGCACCGCAGGCTATTTGCGAGGCGTTCAAGGCGCGCGCTGCCGCGCGAGGATGTGCGCATGATCTCTATCAAACGTTCTGTTGAATGTCCCCGAGCCGGCCGGAACCTATCAGAGTCCGCCGGCGCCCTGGCACCTAGGAACATCACCTAGCGCGGGAGGAAGGGGTTAGGACGGGGCAGATAGGGAGTGCCCCGCCTAGGGTCAACGGACGCATTGCCGCGCCGGTTCCAAAAGGCGCGGTGCTCAACTCTGTCACTGGAGAAACGCCCACCGAGCCAATGGCTTAAACCGCACGGCCCAAGCTTCAGCCGTAAAACGCGACGAGCACGCCCGCACCCAGGACCGCCAGAGCCATCAGAACAAGCGTCGCACTGCGCAGGAATTCGGCCATTCTCGTCTGATCTTGCGTTTATCTCCCGAGGTCTGGAGATCCTGGCCCATGCCCGATGAACCGCGCATGAAGAGCCGAGCAGCGCTCATTCCCCCTTGCGGCGGCTCATGAAGGCGATTCGCTCGAAAAGATGGAGATCCTGCTCGTTCTTGATCAGAGCACCGGCGAGAGGCGGAATGATCTTGCGGCTGTCCGTCTCGCGCAGCACCTGGGGATCGATGTCCTCGTTGAGCAGAAGCTTGAGCCAGTCGAGCAGCTCCGACGTTGACGGCTTCTTCTTGAGGCCCGGCAGCTCGCGCAGCCCGTAGAAGACCCGCAGCGCCTCCGACACCAGCCTTCCCTTGAGGTCAGGAAAATGAACCTCGACGATCTCGGCCATGGTCTCGGGGTCGGGGAATTTGATGTAGTGGAAGAAGCAGCGGCGCAGGAATGCATCCGGCAGCTCCTTCTCGTTGTTCGACGTGATGATGACGATCGGCCGACGCACGGCACGCACGGTTTCGCCCGTCTCGTAGACGAAGAACTCCATGCGATCGAGCTCCTGCAGGAGATCGTTCGGAAATTCGATGTCCGCCTTGTCGATCTCATCGATGAGGAGCACCGGCCGCCTCTCCGCCACGAAGGCATCCCAGAGCTTGCCGCGCTTGATGTAGTTGCGGATGTCCTTGACGCGCTCGTCGCCGAGTTGCCCGTCGCGCAGGCGCGAGACGGCGTCGTACTCGTAGAGACCCTGCTGGGCCTTGGTCGTAGACTTGATGTGCCATTCGATGAGCGGCGCATCGAGCGCACGCGCCACCTCGAGTGCGAGCACCGTCTTGCCGGTGCCCGGCTCGCCTTTAACGAGCAAGGGCCGCTCGAGCGCCACGGCCGCGTTGACGGCAACCGTCAGATCCCGGGTTGCGACATAGCTTGCGGTGCCCTCGAAGCGCGTCGCACCAGCGTCAGCCTGATCTTTCATCTGCCGCGCGATCCTTTCGATATTTTTCTGCTCCGGCCTCATCGCGCCGAGATTGCGAAAAAGTGATCGCCGAAGCTCGGGAGGCCAGAACCGAAGCGTGCCGCAATTTATCAGAACCGGATGGACGGGCGGTTCCCGGCAAGCCCATGGCCGGCTAGCTACGAAGTTTCAGAAAATTGTCCATTCGGTTTAAGGGCGGAGAGCGTTTGTGTCGCCGGATCTCAAAGATCTGGGGCCCAAACGCCTCCCTTGGCAGCGCCCCGCGCCGCCGCAGTGGCCGTGCGTAAACCGCCCGCGCCGGAAGCGCGCTCCCGCACAGCTTTTTAGAGTTAAACGGCGGAATTTCTTGACATAAGGGGCCCCTGCCGTCAATAGAGCGTCGCCGGACGCTTTGGGCCTGACGCACCCTGAATTTGCGTGGGTGCGAGGGGCACATAAGTGAGCTTGGGAAGGCCGATGATGGAGGCCCCTATGAGCAAGCGAGCCACGTCCACGTCGAAAGCTGCGAAGCCGAGAACAGCCGTTAAAAAGGCTGCACCAAAATCGGCGGCAAAGTCCGTGCCTGCCAAAGCAAAAGCAGTCAAGTCGAAAGCCGTTACACCGAAGAAACCCGCCCGTGCAGCCGTCAAGCCTGCACCGAAGGCAGCAGCAGCTGCGGGCAAGAGCAAACCGAGGACCCGGGCCATCAACAAGGTTAAGGACACCAAGCTGACTGCCGCAGCCGGCACGTCCGCCATCGTTCTCCCCCCGGACTATCGACCGTCCGAGGACGAGCCGTTCATGAACGAGCGGCATCGGATCTATTTCCGCCAGAAGCTCACGACGTGGAAGGAAGAGATCATCCGTCAGACGCGCGAGACCCTCGCCGGCCTGCATGAGGATTCGACGCAGCACGCCGACCTGGCCGACCGCGCAACCTCGGAGACGGACCGGGCGCTCGAGCTGCGCGCGCGCGATCGCCAGCGCAAGCTCATCGCCAAGATCGACGCGGCACTCGCCCGCATCGAGGACGGCACCTATGGCTACTGCGAGGAAACCGGCGAGCCGATCGGCCTGAAACGCCTCGACGCCCGCCCCATCGCCACGCTCTCGCTGGAAGCTCAAGAACGCCACGAACGCCGTGAGCGCGTCTACCGCGAAGATTGATTGAGCGGGACGGCAGCGCGCCCGTGGTCCACGCCGCACATGCGGGCACATGGGGACCGGCATGGCGCGCTGCCCCGTGATGCACCCCACCTATGTGCGAATATAGACGCGCGGCCCGCGTGCACACAAAGTGCGAACAGGCCTCATCAGCTTAAAGCTCGTCGGCATTGAACGTATCGCACGCCTTCATCTGCCCGGTCTCGAAGCCGCGCTTGAACCAGGCTTGCCGCTGCGCCGACGTCCCGTGCGTGAAGGCATCCGGCACGATGCGGCCTTGTGTGCGCCGCTGGATCATGTCGTCGCCGATCTGGCTCGCGGCGTTAAGCGCTTCGTCGATGTCGCCATCCTCGAGGCGGCTCTTGAGCTGATCGTTGAGGTTCGCCCACACGCCCGCCAGGCAATCCGCCTGCAGCTCCATCATGACCTGGATCCGGTTGCCGTCGCGCTCGCTGACGCGCGCCTTCGCCCGCTGCACTTGATCCGAGATGCCGAGCAGCGTCTGCACGTGGTGGCCGACCTCGTGCGCGATGACATAGGCCTGCGCAAAATCGCCAGGCGCATTGAAGCGCCGTTTGAGCTCGTCGTAGAAGGCGAGATCCACATAGACCTTCTGATCGAGCGGACAGTAGAACGGCCCCATCGCCGACATGCCGACGCCGCAGGCCGTCTGCGTGCCCCCGCTGAAGAGGACGAGCTGCGGCTCCTTGTACGTGCGCCCGACACTTTCGAACACCCGGTGCCAGACATCTTCCGTATCGGCGAGTACACGGGAGATGAATACCTTCATCTCGTCGGTCGCCTGCTGGCCAGTCCGCTGCGGGGCCTCCTGCTGTGGCGCCTCCTGCTTCGAGCCCGGAAGCCCTGGGATGTCGTAGGGATTGCGCTCGGCGTGGCGGCGTGGCGCCTCGGTCTGCTGCGGCAGCTGGATATCCGGGAAACCCTGTCCGCCGCCGAGAAGCACTTCGAGCGGATTGATGCCGAAGAAGAGCATGATGGCGCCGAGGATCAGCAGCGTCGTGAAGCTCATGCCGCCCCGGCCACCGATCGGAATCTGGATGCCGGGGCCGTCGCCTCCGCCCGGAAACCGGAAACCGCCGCCGCGCTGGCCGCGCCGGTCTTCCACGTTCTTGCTCTCGCGGTCGCTGTCATCGTAGCGCATCACGCCACCTATGCTCGGTTCTTGCGCCCCGAGCATAGCGCCAGACCTGCGCAAAATGCCAGCCGTTTGGGAGGGCTAGAGGGCTCCTTCTGCGCAGCGTAGGAAACGCGCCAACCCGTTACAGTCCCGCCGTCATACCGCCATCGACGGCGAGCTCCGCGCCCGTGACGTAGAGCGAATCCGCGCTCGCGAAGAACAGCGCCGCCCGCGCGATCTCCTCCGGCGTCCCGAAGCGGCGCATCGGCGTCTTGTCGAGCAGCGCCTTGCTGACCAGCGGGTTCTTGAGGAAGCGTTCCGTCAAAGCCGTATCGATGTAGCCCGGCGCCAGGGAATTGACGCGAATGTTGTAGGGCGCGTACTCGACGGCGAGCGCCTTGGTCAGCGCCGTGACGGCGCCCTTGGTCGCGGAATAGCCAGCGAGCTGCCGCAGCCCGCGCTGTCCCATGATCGACGAGACGTTGATCAGGGAGCCCGCGTCCGAAACCTTGAGCAAGGGAAACGCATCGCGCGCAATGCGCACCACGCCGTCGAGGTTCACCTCGCGGATCTTCACCCAGTCGGCGTCCGTGAGATGGCGGAAGTCGCTGCGTACGTTGAGCCCGGCGTTGTTGACCACCACGTCGGCGCGTCCGAACGCGCGCTCCACCTCGCGGAAGAGCGCCGAGACGTCCTGCCCGCGCGAGACATCGACCGTCATCGCCGTGGCGCCGCGCCCCTCGACCCGGAGCGCTTCGGCCGTCTCGCCAGCGCTGTCACCGTTGACGTCGGTGACGAACACATGCGCGCCCTCGGCCGCGAACAGAGAGGCGATGGCGCGTCCGATGCCAGCGCCCGCCCCTGTCACGATGGCAACTTTGTCTTTCAATCTGTCCATACGCGAGACCCCTGCAGTGTGACGGCCAACGGCGCTCCTCATCTTGTGAGGCGCAGGAGGACGCAAGTTTTCAGAACAATCTGCGCGATTGCTGAGTTGCTCTAAGCCGGAACCCACTTCTCGCGCATCGTGACCAGCTCCTCGGCGGCGGACGGATGCAGCGCCACCGTCGCGTCGAAATCCGCCTTGCGCGCGCCCAGTTGCAGGGCGACGCCTGCCATCTGCACGATCTCGGCCGCATCCGGCCCCAGCACATGGCAGCCGAGCACGCGGTCCGTCGCCCGATCCACGACCAGCTTCATCAGCATGCGCTCGTTGCGCCCCGACACGGTATTCTTGAGCGGCCGGAAGCGCGACTTGTAGAGATCGATCTCGTGCCCCATCTCGTGCGCCGCCTCTTCGCTCAGTCCGACGGTGGCCAGCTCCGGCGTCGTGAACACGGCCGTCGGAACCAGCGTATGATCGACACGGACGGGCTTGTCGCCGAAGACGGTATCGGCGAAGGCATGGCCCTCGCGGATGGCAACCGGCGTCAGGTTCACCCGGTCCGTAACGTCGCCGACCGCATAAATCCCGGGTGCCGTCGTCTCGGAAAAGCTGTCGACGACGATCTCCCCGCGCGTACCTGTCCGCACCCCGGCGGTCTCGAGCCCGAGATCGTGCGTCGCGGGCTCGCGTCCGATCGCCGAGAGCACGAGATCGGGTTCGATCGTCCCGCCCGAGCGGAGCGCCACCTCGAGCCCGCCAGCGCGCTCGACAACACCCGTGAGCACATCGTTCATCACGAGCCGGATGCCGCGCGCCGCAAGCGCCTCCATCAATCCGTCGCGCAGATCCTCATCGAAGCCGCGCAGCACTTTCTCTCGCCGATGGATGAGCGTTGTCTCGACGCCGAGGCCCGCGAAGATCGAGGCGAACTCCACGGCGATATAGCCGCCGCCGCAGACGGCGATCCGCTTCGGCAGCGTCTCGAGCTCGAAGATCTCGTCCGACGTGACGATATGGTCCGCACCCGGAATGTCGCCGTGATAGCGCGTGGGTCGCCCGCCTGTTGCAATCAGGATCGTGCGCGCCGTCACCCGCCGTCCGTCGGCAAGCCTGACGGCGCCCGACCCGTCGAGGCGCGCACGCGTGTTGAGCGTCGTGACGCCCCGCGCCTTGAGATTATCCTCGTAGATCCGCTCGAGCCGAGCGATCTCGCGGTTCTTGTTGGCGATCAGCACCGCCCAGTCGAAGCGCGCCTCCCCGCTCGTCCAACCGAAGCCGCGCGCATCCTCAAAGTCATCCGCGAACCGCGACGCATAGACGAACAGCTTCTTCGGCACGCAGCCGCGGATCACGCACGTGCCGCCGAAGCGGTCGCCTTCCGCGATCGCCACCTTGGCCCCATATCCGGCCGCGATGCGCGCCGCGCGCACGCCGCCCGATCCGCCGCCGATAACGAAGAGGTCGTAGTCTGGTGTTGTCATGGAGGAAAAGGCCCGGGAGGATAGGATACCTGAAGCCTGCCGGAGCGGGCTGCACGGCGCAACCCCCGCGAAAGCGCAAGCATGGTGGCGTTACACTCTAAACCGCTTCCTGGCTTTCGCCGTAGCTGGCCTCGATCACCGTGACACCGTCAGGCCCCGCGATGATGGCCGCATCTGCGATGCCGAGGAACAGGCCGTTCTCCACCACACCGGGAATGAACTTCAGCGCCTCGTCGAGCGATTCCGGATCGTCGAGCCGGCCGAAGGCGCAATCGAAGATGTAGTTGCCACCATCGGTTACGAAGGGCTTGCCGTCGCCGCCGTACCGCAACGTGATCTCGCCGTGGCATCCCGAGTCGGCAGCCAGCATCTCGATCATGTTGCGCGTCGCAGTGATTCCGAACGGCACCGCCTCGACCGGGAGCGGAAAAGCCCCGAGCTTGTCGACCCGCTTCGACGCATCGGCGATGACGATCATCCGGTCCGACGCCGTCGCGACGATCTTCTCACGGAGCAGTGCGCCGCCGCCGCCCTTGATCAGCCTGAGTTCGCCGTCGATCTCGTCGGCGCCGTCGATGGTGAGATCCAGAAGCGGCGTCTCGTCGAGCGTCGTCAAGGGAATGCTAGCGCTGGCCGCTAGGGCCCGCGTTTCCTCCGACGTCGGCACGCAGCAGACCTCGAGCCCCTCACGCACCTTTTCGCCCAAGAGCCTGACGAACAGCGCTGCGGTCGAGCCCGTGCCGAGCCCCAATCGCATCCGCGGCTCGACGAACTCGAGGGCATGCCGCGCCGCGGCCAGCTTGTAGTTCTCGATCGACATTCAGCGTCCTTCCCACGGTGTCCTCTCTGCCAGCCGTCGGGCGCGAGGGCAAGCGTCAAACGGCAGTATCCGGCACGGAGGCGCGCGTCCGCGGCAAGAGCCCGCCTTGCTTCGCACCTGCGTTGCGCTTACACGAAGCCATGCAGAACGCGACCCTCGTCTTCGATCTCGACGGCACGCTCGTCGATTCGCTCCCTGATCTCGCCGCCGCAACAAACCATGCACTGTCCGATCTGTCGCTGCCCGCCATTCCGGCGGAAACGCTGCGCAGAACAGTAGGGTTCGGCGCCCGGCGCATGATCGTCGAGGGGCTCAATCTCGGCGGCCTCACGTTGCCCGACGCAGAGATTGACCGCCTTCTCACCCGCTTCCTCGCCTATTACGAACCCAACATTGCGCGCCTCTCCCGCCCTTACGAGGGGGTGGTGACGGCCCTAGAGGGCTTCCGAGAGGCCGGCGCGCGTCTCGCCGTCTGCACCAACAAGCGTTTGTCTCTGGCCGAGCGCCTGCTCGAGGAGCTGTCTCTCGACGGCCTTTTCGCGGCCGTCGCCGGCCGGGATAGCTTCCCGGTCTCCAAGCCGCACCCCGATCACATCCGCGGCGCAGTCCGCATGGCAGGCGGCAATCTGGCGCGGGCCGTGATGATCGGCGATACGAGCATCGACATCGCCGCCGCCCGCGCGGCTGCAATCCCCGTCGTCGGCTGCGATTTCGGCTATTCGGATGCGCCGATCGAAACGCTGAAGCCCGACGTCGTAATCTCTCATTATTCAGAGCTGGATGCGGCTCTCCGCACCCTTTTGGTCGGCACCCCTGCCACGGGAAGCCATTAAGCTCGCATGGTAGGTTTGTAGCCCGTGGGGCGGCAGTCGGACCGGCACCCGGCCCCAAGAGGCCGCGGATCTTGGGCCAGGAGGCCGTTTGACAGACGGCCGTTCCTCTCCCATGTTCCCGGCCCTGGCTCCGGACACTGAACCATTGCGCGCATCGCGTCGCTTCGAGCAATCCTAGGTAGAGCGCAATGGCGGAGGTGCCGGACGCCTGACCCGTTCGAGGCCAAAGAAAGCGCACATGAACGTTGTCATCGTCGAATCCGCCGCCAAGGCCAAAACCATCAACAAGTACTTGGGCGGCAACTATAAAGTTCTGGCCTCCTTCGGCCACGTGCGCGACTTGCCGTCAAAGGACGGTTCGGTAGCGCCCGACAACGATTTTGCCATGACCTGGGAGATCGACAGCGGCTCCCAGAAGATCATCCGCGAGATCGCCGAGGCGGTAAAGAAGGCCGACAAGCTGATTCTCGCCACCGACCCCGATCGCGAGGGCGAGGCGATCTCCTGGCATCTCCTCGAGATCCTCGGCCAGAAGAAAGCCCTGAAGAAAGGCCTCGCCATCGAGCGGGTGGCCTTCAACGCCATCACCAAGCAGGCCATTCTGGCTGCCATTGCGGCGCCGCGCCAAATCGATGAGCCTCTCGTCGACGCCTATCTCGCCCGCCGCGCGCTTGACTACCTGGTGGGCTTCACACTCTCCCCCGTGCTCTGGCGCAAGCTGCCGGGCGCACGCTCGGCTGGTCGCGTGCAATCGGTTGCCCTGCGCCTCATCTGCGACCGCGAGGCCGAGATCGAAGCCTTCCGGACCGATGAATATTGGACCATTGAGGCGACGCTCGCGACACCGGCCGGCGACGAGTTCCCCGCCCGCCTCCACGCCATCGACGCCACGACGCTGAAAAAGCTCGACATCAAAGACGAGGCGACCGCCCACGCCATCAAGCGCGCCATCGAGAAGGGTGAGTTCCGCGTTACCTCCGTCGAGCGCCGGGCTGTGAAGCGCAACCCCTACGCGCCCTTCGCAACCTCGACGCTGCAGATGGACGCCTCCCGCAAGCTCGGCTTTTCCGCCAAGCAGACGATGCAAATCGCTCAGCGCCTCTATGAAGGCGTCGACGTGGGCGGAGAGACGGTCGGCCTCATCACCTACATGCGAACCGACGGCGTCACCATCATTCCGGAAGCGATCAGCGCCATCCGCGGCCTCATCGCGCGCGACTACGCCCAGCGCTACGTCGCCCCCTTTGTGCGCGAGTACAAGACCAAGGCCAAGAACGCCCAGGAAGCGCACGAGGCCATCCGTCCAACCGATGTCACCCGCACGCCCGCCTCCGTCGCCCGCCACCTGGATCGGGATCAGGCGCGTCTCTATGAGCTGATCTGGAAGCGCGCCGTCGCCAGCCAGATGGCCTCGGCCGAGCTCGAGCAGACGACGGCGGACATCGAGGTCAAGGGCCGCGACGGCAAGGCCTACACGCTACGCGCGACAGGCTCCGTGATCCAGTTCGACGGCTTCCTCAAGGTCTACGAAGAAGGCCGCGACGATCGCGTTCGCACTCTCGATAAAGGCAAGGACGACACCTCCGACGAGGAGGATACGAGCCGCCGCTTGCCGGCGCTCGCCAGCGGCGACCGGCTGGCGGACCGCGCCGTCGAGCCGGCGCAGCATTTCACGCAGCCGCCGCCGCGCTATTCGGAAGCGACCCTCGTCAAGAGGATGGAAGAGCTCGGCATCGGCCGGCCCTCGACCTACGCGTCAACCCTCGCCGTTCTGCAGGATCGCGGCTACGTCCGCATCGACAAGCGGCGGATGATCCCCGAGGACAAGGGCCGCCTCGTCATCGCGTTCCTGGAGAGCTTCTTCCGGAAATACGTCGAGTTCGACTTCACGGCCGACCTCGAGGAGAGGCTCGACCTAATCTCCGCCGGAGAGCTGGAGTACAAGGAAGTGCTGCGCGACTTCTGGCGTGACTTCACCGCCGCGGTGGACGATATCAAGGACCTCCGCGTCGGCGACGTGCTGGAGGCGCTGAACGAGCTTCTCGGTCCGCACATCTTCCCGCCTAAGGCCGACGGCTCCGATCCGCGCCAGTGCCCGAAATGCGGCACCGGCCGTCTCTCGCTCAAGATCTCCGGCAAGTCGGGTGCCTTCATCGGCTGCGGCAACTATCCGGAGTGCAAATACACGCGCCAGCTCACCGGTGAGGCGAACGATGTCGCCGGCGACCGCGAGCTCGGCTTCGACCCCGAGACCGGGCTTCCCATCCTGGTCAAGAGCGGCCGCTTCGGCCCCTATCTGCAGCTTGGCGAGGGCGAAGGCGACGAGAAGCCGAAGCGCTCCTCGATCCCCAAGGGCGTCGACGCGGGCACGATCGACTTCGAGAAAGCGATGCAGCTTCTCTCGCTGCCGCGCGAGGTGGGCATCCATCCGGAAACGGGCACGCCGATCACCGCCGGCCTCGGCCGCTATGGCCCCTTCATTCAACACGACGGAACCTATGCCAACGTCGAGAGCATAGAGGATGTCTTCACCATCGGCCTGAACCGCGCCGTCACGCTGCTTGCCGAAAAGCGCGCGGGCAAGGGCGGCCGCTTCGGCCGTGCGGCGGCGGCCAAGACGGTGATCAAGGATCTCGGCGAGCATCCAGGCGGCGGCGGCAAGATCCAGGTGCTCGAAGGCCGCTACGGTCCTTACGTGAATCACGGCAAGACCAACGCCACCATTCCCAAAGGTACGGAACCGGCCAGCTTGACGCTCGACGAGGCGGTGCGCCTTCTGCAGGAGCGTATGGCGAAGAGCGGCGGCAAAAAGCCGGCGCGCAAGGCGGCCGCAAAGCCGAAGGCCGCAGCGAAAGAGCCGTCCGAGCCCGCCAACGGCAAGGTCAAGGCCGCGGCAAAAGCCAAGGCGAAGCCGAAGGCCGCTGCGAAGAAGCCCGCTGCCAAGGCGAAGAAGAGCACGGCCAAGGCCGCCGCCGATAGCTGAGCGGATGGGAACGCTTCGCAGATCTGCGCCGATAACCTGGCCTCTATTATCCTTTCGCCCGGAAGCGATCCATGCTCTCGCTTCCGGGCGGTTTTTGTGGTGAAGACGCAGCGTGGCCCCATCCACCCGTGACATGCGCATCGCGCGGAGCATCAGATGGCCAGGAAGGCGCCCGTGAAACGTCCCATGCCGAAGGGAGCGCGGAAAGGCTTCCGCACGGCCCCGACACAGCGGCGGCCGCGCGGCGACGATGCGCTCCCCTCGCGCGAGGAGATCCTCACCTTCCTGCGCGAACAGGACGGCAAGGCCGGCAAGCGCGAGATCGCCCGCGCGTTCAATATCAAGGGCGAAGCGCGCACAGCGCTGAAGCGTCTCCTCGCCGAGATGAACGCCGAGGGCACGCTGTCCGGAACGCGCAAAGGTCTGCAGGAACCCGGACGTCTGCCGCCGGTCACGGTGCTCGAGGTCACGGGCCGCGATGAGGACGGCGATCTCGTCGCCCGCCCTGCCGTATGGAAGCCAGCGGATGGCGCGCCGCCCGCTGTCCTCCTGCTCACCCACCGCGCGCGGGGAGAGGAACGCGACGCGGCCATCGGCATCGGCGACCGCATCCTGGCGCGCGTCACAGCGCTCGAAGGACCGGACGTCGAGGGCCTGTCCTATGAGGCCGAGGCAATCCGCATCCTACCACGCGAGCGCCGCCGGCTGCTCGGCATCTTCCGCACGCGCAAGGGCGGCGGCGGCACGATCGAGCCCATAGACCGCAAGGAGCTGCGCGCCTGGCAGGTGCGCCCCGGAAACGATGCTAGCGCCAAGGATGGAGACCTCGTCCGCTTCGATCTTTCGGCTCGCCACCGCCAGTCGGTCACGGAAGCGCGTGTTCTCGAAAGCCTCGGCAATCCCGACGACCAGCGCAAGATCAGCCTCATCGCCATTCACGCCCACGGACTGCCGGACGACTTCCCCGCCTCCGTGATCGCCGAGAGCGAGGCGCTGACGCCCTTCGATGCCGAAGGCCGCACTGACCTACGCGATCTGCCGCTCGTCACCATCGATCCCATCGACGCGCGCGATCACGATGACGCCGTCGCAGCCGAGCCCGATCCGGATCCGAAGAACCGCGGCGGCTTCATCGTCACAGTCGCGATCGCCGACGTCGCCCATTATGTGCGCCCCGGCACGCGGCTCGACAACGAAGCCCGCCTGCGCGGCAACTCCGTCTACTTCCCCGACCGCGTCGTGCCCATGCTGCCCGAGCGCATCTCGAACAATCTCTGCTCGCTGCGTGAGCACGAGGATCGGCCCTGCCTCGCGGTTCGCATGGTGTTCGACGCGAACGGAAAGAAGCGCCGCCACACGTTCCAGCGCGCCGTCATGAGAAGCGCCGCCAAGCTCAACTACCAGGAGGCCCAGGCCGCCATCGACGGCAGCGTCAACGAGACGTGCGCGCCTGTGATGGAGCGCGCCTTGCTGCCGCTATGGCAGGCTTATGAGGCCCTCTCTCGCGCGCGCGATGCACGCCAGCCGCTCGACCTCGATCTCCCCGAGCGCAAGATCCTCCTCGACGCCGAAGGGCGTGTGTCCCGCATCGTCATCCCCGAGCGGCTCGACGCGCATCGCCTGATCGAGGAGTTCATGATCCAGGCCAACGTCGCAGCCGCAGAAACGCTCGAGCACGCAAAGTCGCCACTCGTCTACCGCACCCACGACGAGCCCTCGAAGGAGAAGCTGAAGGCGCTGCGCGACTTCCTCGACACGCTCGACATCAAGCTCGCCCTCGGCACCGGGATCAAACCAGAGACCTTCAATCGCATCCTCGCTCAGGCCAAGTCTCTCCCCGTGCCGGAGCTCGTCAACGAGGTGATCCTGCGCGCACAGGCGCAAGCCGAATATGCGCCAGCGAACATCGGCCACTTCGGCCTTAATCTCGCGAAATACGCACACTTCACCTCTCCTATCCGCCGCTACGCCGACCTCCTCGTGCATCGCTCTCTAATCCGCGCTTTGAAGTTTGGCGCGGGCGGCCTCGAGGACCGCGAGATCGCAAGCCTCGGCGAGACGGCGGCCGATATCTCCGCCGCCGAACGGCGCGCCATGGCGGCGGAGCGAGAGACGATCGATCGCCTGATCGCGGCCCATCTCGCGGACCGCGTGGACGCCACCTTTGAGGGGCGCATCGCCGGCGTTTCCCGGTCCGGGCTTTTCGTGCGACTCCGCGAAACCGGCGCCGACGGCTTCGTGCCCGTCTCGACGCTGACGCAGGATTTCTTTGCCCATATCGAGGAGGCACACGCCCTCGTCGGCAACCGCACCGGCGAAACTTATCAGCTCGGCGACGCGGTCAGCGTACGCTTGGTCGAGGTCATCCCCGCCGCCGGCGCCATCCGGTTCGAGATGCTGACGCCGGGCAAGACCGGCTCGCTGAAGCATTTGAAAGGCGCGACTCGCCTTCGCAATCGTTTCGGCAAGCGCCGTTAAAAGTGCATCCGGAAAAGTAGGAACCCGGTCATGGCGCAGCCATGCAAGTGAAAGTGCCCGATAAGAAGCACGATACACAAGAGTGCTTCCCATGAGATTTGTACTGGCCAGCCGTTATGTCTATCTAGAGCGAAAGAACATGGGGCGTCCGCATGATCGAGTATGACGCAGCACCATCGTCAGTGGCGTCGGCGCCGCCGCGCGACATCAAAGAGGCCATGCTCCGCGGCTGGCGACAATCCTGTCCCGCATGCGGCGAGGGTACGCTGTTCCGCAAGTACCTCAAGGTCGCCGATACCTGCCCCACGTGCCGCGAGGAGCTGTACCACCACCGCGCCGACGACGCCCCGCCTTACTTCACCATGGTCATTGTGGGCCATGTCGTCATCGGCGGCATCCTCATGGTCGAAAAAGCGTTCGCGCCGCCGAGCTGGGTGCATCTCGTGATGTGGCTGCCGCTGACCGTGATCATGAGCCTCATCCTGCTGCCACGCGTCAAAGGCGCGCTCATCGGGCTGCAATGGGCGCTGCGCATGCATGGCTTCAGCGGCGTGCCGGATGCGCCGATGCCCGATCCCAGCGCACGCTGACGCCGAGGCCCCGCCATGCAGAAGGCACGCGAGCCCGGCTCCCCGGCTTTCCCAGCGCAGTCACGCACTATTCTGAGGCCGCGCGACGCTGCAACCCTCGTCATCATCGACCACGCGCGACGAAGCCCGCGCATTCTGATGGGCCGCCGCCGTCCGGACCAAGTGTTCCTGCCCGATACCTTCGTGTTCCCTGGCGGCCGCGTGGAAGCCGCAGACAGGTCTCTTGCGCGCCGCCATGCCCTCCCGGCGACCGAAGCCGAATATGTGAAGGCTTTGATGCGCGGACGGCCGACCGATCTCAGGGCCGCGGCGCTGGCGCTGGCCGCCATACGGGAGACGTTCGAAGAAACGGGCTTCATCGTGGGCACGCCGCTCGGTAGCGTGCCGCAGGCCGCGAGCGGCGGATGGAGCGGCTTTCTCGCCGCCGGCTTCCAGCCAAGCCTCTCCGGACTTTCGTTCCTCGCTCGTGCCATCACGCCGCCCGGCCCGCCGCGGCGTTACGACACGCGCTTCTTCATGGTCGATGCCGCCGAAATCGGCCATCGCGCCGACGGCCTCGACGGCGAGCTGCTCGACATCGACTGGTTCACGATCGAGGCCGCACGCAAGCTGAAGCTGCCGTCCATCACCCGCTGTGTGCTCGATGACATTTCGGCCCGCCTCAACCAGGAACGTTCCCGCAAGGCAGCAGACGCCGTGCCGTTCTATTTCCATCGCCACGGGCGTTTCGAGCGCGCTTTGTTGCCTCGGTCCGTATGTCCAGCTTGACAGCTATAGCGCTGCCAGTATGGTGCCCAATCCGAATTCGAGCGACGTTCTAGACTAAGGTCCAACGCCCAATGGCCAAGCAGATTACCCAGAAGATCAAGCTGCTCTCGACGGCAGACACCGGCTACTTCTATGTGACGAAGAAGAATCCACGCACGCAGACCGAGAAGCTCGTTTTCCGGCGCTACGATCCGGTCGTGCGCAAGCACGTCGAGTTCAAGGAAGCCAAAATCAAATAGGCGGCGCAGCCTGCTTCCTTTTCGCGCACCCTGAAATCACGCAAAAAAATCCGCGGCGCCCCCATAGCGGAGCTGCAGTTCGGAATATCGAGAGAGGCGGCCCTCAACCAGGGTCCGTAACCGGCTCGGCAGCGGGGTAAAGCATTCCGAGATAGCCACGGACCCTGGCCTGGTGACCAGATGGTGTCAAAGAGGGCGTTGACGACCCACCTGGTGTCGTAGTGGAGCAGAAGCGGAAAACTGCGGAGTAACTCCACCCGACCAGCCCGCACTACGAATTTTCCCGCGCCGTCAGGAGATGCGGCGGACCCAACAGCCGCGGAAACCGAATCTCACCGGAACGTCGGCTTAATCCCGTTAGCGGGCAGCCGAACGGTCTCCGTGCGCACGAACGTGCAGGATGAACTTCCCTCCACCGATGAAAGTCTGACAGAAGAGATCGGCAATTGCAAGTTTAGAGCTTGACCATTGCGTGGCGATCACTCTGTCGAATGAGTCCATCGTTAATAGCGGTTGTATGGGCCAGCACCGTCCATCGGCCTTCGAGGAAGGACGATAAATTTTCTTATGCGGATTCAATAGATTGCACTGACGCAGCTTATGCTGCCGCGGCCACGACCTGGTTCCGTCCCTGTCGTTTGGCCAGATAGAGAGCCGTATCCGCCCGTTTGAAAAGGGCTTCGGATGTATCACCCTCCCCCTCCCAGGTTGCGAGCCCGATGCTGGCCGTAACCCAGGTCTCCGTCTCAGGCCCGATGGTGAACGGATGCACGGCGATGCACTCCCGCACCCTCTCGCCGATCTGGCGGGCGAGACCCTTGTCGGTATCCTGCATGATGATCAGGAATTCCTCACCGCCGAGACGGCAGGCGAGATCGACGCCGCGCGTATAGCGCCGGAAGCGTTCGGCGAATTCCTTCAGCACCATGTCGCCCACATCGTGCCCGAAGGTGTCGTTGACGTTCTTGAAATGATCGATATCGGCGATCAGCACCGAAAGGGCGCGCCCCGTGCGCTCCGCATCCGCGATCAGCGTCTTGAGATGGCGCTCCATATAGCGGCGATTGTAGAGCCCGGTCAGCGGATCCGTGATGGAGAGTTCAACGCTCTCACGAATCTGGTTGCGCAGGTAGTCCGAGAACCGCTTGCGGCGCACCTGGGTCTTCACGCGCGCGAGCAGCTCCGGCCGGTCGATCGGGCGCATCAGGTAATCGTTGACGCCGAGCTCGAGACCGCGCAGCAGGCGCGCCTCATCGCCGGCATCCGCCATGATGAGAATCGGCAAGTGGCGCGTGCGGTCGAGGGAGCGAACCTGCGAGCAGAGCCTCAATCCATCCGACTGCTCGAGGTTGAGGGCGACGATGAGCAGATCGAACGGCTGTTCCGCCACATACATCAGCGCCGTCTGCGGATTGGGCTCCAGATACGCTTCGTGTGTCTTGGAGAGTGCCGACATGACGCGCGACGACGAGCGCGGATGATCGTCGACGACGAGAATGCGGGCCGGCTCGTCGGCGAGAATGCGCGCCAGCATGTCATTGTCGCCGATTCCGAGCTGACGGCTCGTCGAGACGCGCATCAGCATCTCGTCGTTCAGCATCTTGAGCCTGGCCAGGCTTTTCACGCGCGTCACGAGCGCGATGTCGTCGACCGGCTTGGTCAGGAAATCATCCGCGCCGCTGTCGAGACCCTGGATCTTGTCGGAGGCCTGGTCGAGCGCCGTCACCATCACCACCGGGATGTGCAGCGTTTCGGGCGATGACTTGAGCCTGCGGCACACCTCGAAGCCGTCGATGCCCGGCATCATGACGTCGAGCAGCACCACATCCACCCGTTCGCGGTGGCAGATGTCGAGCGCGTCTTGTCCGTTGGTAGCCGTAAGCACCTCGAAGTACTCGAGCTCGAGGCGCGCTTGCAGAAGCTTGATATTAGCCAGGATGTCGTCGACGACAAGAACGCGCGCAGTCATGACAAACTCTCAAACGCACATATGCCTGATCCGACGCGATGTTCGCGTGGGTCAGGCATCCCCCACAAAGCGCCTCACCGTATCGAGAAACACGGCGACCGAGATCGGCTTCGACACGTAGGCTTCGCACCCGCCAGAGCGAATGCGCTCCTCATCACCCTTCATCGCGAAGGCTGTCACCGCGACGACAGGGATGTCACGCAGCTCGTCGTCCTCCTTGAGCCAGCGTGTCACTTCGAGCCCGGACACTTCCGGAAGCTGGATGTCCATGAGAATGAGATCAGGCCGGTGCGTGCGCGCCAGCGACAGGGCATCGAGGCCGTTGCGCGTTTGCACGGTGAGGTAGCCGTATGCGTCCAAAAGATCATGGAAGAGCTTCATATTGAGCTCGTTATCCTCCACGATCAGCACGGTTTTCTGCGCGTGCGACGGCACACTTTTTTTCTGGCCCTCGACGGCCATTCTGATCTCCTGGTAGGTCATCGTCGAAGGTCTTGCGGTTGCCCATCCTTACTGCACCGATTCTACGGGCATATGGCGGGAGTGTGCACAGCTTAGCTTAAGCAACTGTTGAAAGCTGGGCATTCTGCTGCAGGTTTGCCCGCAAGGCCCGGATATGCTGGGGAAAAGGAGGTTTTCGCACATGCTGAAAAGACAGACCGCACCTTCGGCCGACGAAGCCGCCGCCCTGGCCCTTTCCGGGCTCGCATTCCTGGCCGGCGACGAATCCCGGCTGGGCCGCTTCCTGGCGCTCACCGGCATCGGCCCGGACCAGCTCCGCGCCGCCGCCGACGCGCCGGAAACGCTCGTTGCGGTGCTGGACTATCTTTTAGCCGACGAATCTCTGCTTCTCGTATTTTCCTCCTCCGCTCCGACTCCGCCTGAAGCCATCGCCCCCGCACGCGCCGTACTCGCGCGCACGCTCGGCGCCGAGGCCGCCGATGGCTGAGCGTTCGGCCGACCGCCTCCGCATGGGCATCGATCTCGGCGGCACCAAGATTGAGGGACGCATCCTCGGACCGCGCGGCGAGGAGCTTGCCCGCCATCGCATCCCCGCACCCCAGGGATGCTATGCGGACACCGTCGCCGCGCTCACGGGGCTCATTCACGAACTCGAGGCTGCCGCAGGGGCCAGCGCGAGCATCGGCATCGGCATGCCGGGGTCGCTGTCGCCGGCCACGGGCCTCGTGCGCAATGCCAATTCCACCTGGCTGAACGGACGCCCCCTGCACCAGGATCTCGAGGCGGCGCTCGGCCGTCCCGTGCGCATGGCCAACGACGCCAACTGCTTCGCCCTTTCCGAGGCCGTTGACGGTGCAGGCGCAGGCGCCAAAAGCGTGTTCGGCATCATCATCGGCACCGGCTGCGGAGGCGGTATCGTGATCGACGGGCGCGTTCTCGAGGGCGCGCGCGGCATCGGCGGCGAATGGGGCCACAACCCGCTGCCATGGGCCGAGCCGGACGAGCATCCGGGCCCCGTTTGCTGGTGCGGCCGAACAGGCTGCATGGAAATGTGGGCGTCCGGCACCGGCCTCAGGGACGATTATCAACGCCGCTCCGGCGAGCGCATCGCCGGCCACGAGGTTGTAGAGCGTGCCGAAGCGGGCGATCCGCTCGCGCAGACGAGTCTCGAGCGGCATGCCTCGCGCCTCGCGCGTGGTCTCGCCCACGTGGTCAACATCATCGATCCCGAAATCATCGTGCTCGGCGGCGGCCTATCGCAGCTGCCTCATCTCTACGAAGCGCTCCCCCGCCTCGCGGCACCGTTCGTCTTCTCAGACGTGAAGAACCTGATCATCCGGCCGCCCAAGTGGGGCGATGCCAGCGGCGTCCGCGGCGCCGCGTGGCTCTGGAATGAGTGACGGCTTCAGCGGGTAGGGCCTGATCGTTTGAGGTGGGCGCGGACGCGCACCCCGCAAAAGAGCGTGTCTCAGTCACTCAAACAAAAACTTAGAGCCGTTCCCCGATCCATCCAAAGCGGAACGGCTCTAGGGCGTCGGATTCTTGCAGGGCGACGGCTCGAAGTAGGTCAGCTCCTTAAGCTCGCCCACGATGGCAAAGTCTCCGTGATTGATGCGCAGGCTGCTCGTGACGCCATTGTCGTGGAAGCGGTACGACATCTCGTAGAGCGGCACGGTATCGCCGCGTTGCTGGTCCACCGGAAAATAGCTGACCGAGATCGGCCACGACGGCACGCGATCGAGATCGGCCTTGCCTTTGGCGAGTGAGACCACTGCCCCGGTTCCGGGTTTCATCTGCCGCCCGATAGCCGTCGACGTGGCATAGATTTTGTCGCCGGTCTCGGAACCGTCGTAGAGGTCCGCCGCAAAGATCGTACGCCCGGCCCGCGCCGCCTGGATGATGGCCATCGAGTGCTGAATGGGGAAATAGATGTCGCCGGAAAGCTTCACCTCCCGCTTGTCCGGCCGCGCGAGATCGACGGTGATCGCACCCTTCCCCTGTGCGCGCTTAGCGACGCCCTGGGTCTGCTCCGCCTGCTGCTCGTTCTGGTAGGTGCTGGTGCTGAACCGCAGCCGCCGTGCCGGCACCTCCTCCCAGCTGGACGTTCTGAGATCGGTCGTCTGCATGTCGCCCTCCTGGTTGAGGGTCTGCGTGACGAACCGCATGCTTTGTGCATAGCCTTCGCAGGCATTGCCGCTCAGCTCATAGACGATGCGCCCATTGACGCTGGCCACGCCCGACCCCGACTGCGCATTATCGAGCGAGAGATCGTAGACGGCCCGATGCGGCACGAAGACGACATCCTTGAGCGCCGGCGTCGCGCGGGCGGGCCCTTCGGGCCAAGACAAAACCGACGGCACCAGCAGGCCCAGCGCCGCCGCTGCGACCACCACACTCATCGGTCCATAGGTTCGCCTGCGCATTCCCGTCATCCTGCTACCGAGCGACTCTAAGGGCTGATCGTCTGCGATGTGAGCCGCCTTGCTAAAGGAAAGCACGGATCGGACGGCCCGCATCGAGAGCGAGAAAGAGCCTCTTGACCAAAAACCTGGAGCACATTTCACGCGGCTCGATCCTCTCGCAAAGGCGGGCACGGTCGGGCGGTCTCGCCACGGCTTAACATGTCCCGCCCCCGAATCTAAGGGAGAGGCTGCCCATTGCAAAGCCCGATCGAGCGGTTATCAAGGAACCCCGGCCTTTCTGCGGCCGCGGGACACCCTTCATCCAAATCCACACCATCAACCTTGAGGAGAACCACCCAGCATGACCGGCACCATCGAGGCTCGTCTCAACGCGCTCGGCATCACCCTCCCCGCAGCGCCGACTGCGGTTGCCAACTACGTTCCCTATGCCATTTCTGGTAATCTTCTGTTCATCTCTGGGCAGATCTCCAAGGGTGCAGACGGCAAGCTGGTGGCCGGGACCCTCGGCCAGGACATCGACGTCGAGGCCGGCCGGGAAGCCGCCCGCCTGTGCGCCCTCAACATTCTGGCTCAGGCCAACGCCGCGCTCGGCAGCCTCGACCGCGTTGCACAGGTTCTGCGCCTCACCGGCTTCGTCAACTCCGCACCCACCTTCACGGATCATCCGACGATCATCAACGGCGCCTCCGATCTGATGGTCGAGGTTCTGGGCGATAAGGGCCGCCACACGCGCGCTGCCGTCGGCGTCGCCTGCCTGCCGCTGAACTCTGCCGTCGAGGTCGACGCCATCATCGCCATCGCAGAGTAGCCTCGATGCTCGATCCCGCCTTCCTGCGTCCGATCGCCCACCGCGGCCTCCACGACGCAGCGAACGGCGTGGTCGAGAACACGCCTCGGGCGTTCGAGGCCGCCATCGCCAAAGGCTATGCCATCGAGTGCGACGTCGAAGCGGCGGCCGGCGGTCTGCCGGTCGTCTTCCACGACGCCACCTTGGAGCGGCTGACGCTCCACTCCGGCCCCATCGCCACACTCAGGCCGGATGAACTCAAGCAGATCCGCTACCGCGATTGCGATGCCCCCGGCATCCTGACCTTCACCGAATTTCTCGAGCTTTGCAGCGCGCGCGTGCCCCTCGTCGTCGAGGTGAAGAGCGACTGGTCCGCGCCCGACCGCGCCTTCCTCTCCGAGATCGCACACCTCGCGGCGAACCATCCCGGCCCCATCGCGCTCATGTCGTTCGACCCGAATGTCATGGCGGTGCTGAAGGAGCTGGCGCCTCGTATACCGCGCGGCATCGTCTCGGGCCGCTACCGGGATGCGGACGGCACCCCCTGGTGGCCGGCGCTCGGCGCCTATCGAAGCTGGAAGCTCGCCAACCTGATGGACTTGGGCGCCGCCGCACCGGACTTCATCGCCTACGAGGTAGATGCGCTCCCGACGCTCGCCACGCGCTTCGCACACAAGATTCGGAGATGGCCGCTCCTCACCTGGACCGTCCGCACCGAAGCGCAGCGCCACCGCGCCGCCCGCTACGCCGACGCCCCCATTTTCGAGGGCTACGAGCCTTAGTGCCTGATCGTTTGAGGTGGATGCGGACACGCATTCACCGAGAACGTGAATCGGTCTCGCAAAATAAAAACTTAGAGCGCGTTCACGTCGCGCAATCCGATTCCGATAAGAATGAACGCGCTCTAGAGATCAACACCGCCGCGGCAACCAGCAACGCTCACCAAGGCGGCAGCCTTTAGGAGACGTGTCGTGGATCCCGGCCTGCGCCGGGATGACGGATGTGGAAACGGCCGGCGCAGCCTTACCGATCGATCTCGCCGAACACAATGTCGAGCGAGCCGAGGATGGCGGACACGTCGGCCAGCATGTGGCCGCGGTTGAGGAAATCCATCGCCGCCAGATGCGGGAAGCCCGGCGCGCGGATCTTGCAGCGGTAGGGCTTGTTCGAGCCGTCGGCCACCAGATAGACGCCGAACTCGCCCTTGGGCGCTTCCACCGCCGCATAGACTTCGCCGGGCGGCACATGGAAGCCTTCGGTGTAGAGCTTGAAATGGTTAATCAGCGCTTCCATCGAGCGCTTCATCTCGCCCCGCTTCGGCGGCACCACCCGCGGATTGCGCGCCGCGACCGGGCCCGCGCCATCTGCGCTCCGAAGCTTCTCGCAGCACTGCTTCATGATCTTCACGCTCTCGCGCATCTCGAGCATGCGCACCAGATAGCGATCGTAGCAGTCGCCGTTCTTGCCGATCGGAATGTCGAAATCGAGCTCCGAATAGCATTCGTAGGGCTGGGCCTTGCGCAAGTCCCATGCTGCGCCGGAGCCGCGCACCATGACACCCGAGAAGCCCCACGCAAACGCATCCTCGAGGCTGATGACGCCGATGTCCACGTTGCGCTGCTTGAAGATGCGGTTCTCGGTGAGCAGGCCTTCAATATCGTCCAGCACCTTCGGGAAGGGCTCGCACCAGGCATAAATGTCGTCGATGAGCTCGGGAGGCAGGTCCTGGTGCACACCGCCGATGCGGAAGTACTTGGCGTGCATGCGGCTGCCGGATGCGCGCTCGTAGAAGACCATCAGCTTCTCGCGCTCTTCGAAGCCCCAGAGCGGCGGCGTCAGCGCGCCGACGTCCATCGCCTGCGTGGTGACGTTGAGAAGATGCGACAGCTGGCGGCCGATTTCCGAATAGAGCACGCGGATGAGCTGCGCGCGCCGCGGCACCTCGAGCCCGAGAAGCCGCTCCGCCGCAAGGCAGAAGGCGTGCTCCTGGTTCATCGGCGCCACGTAATCGAGGCGGTCGAAGTAGCCGATGGCCTGCAGATAGGTCTTGGCCTCGATCAGCTTCTCGGTTCCCCGATGCAGGAGCCCGACGTGCGGATCGACGCGCTCCACGACCTCGCCGTCGAGTTCGAGCACGAGACGCAAAACGCCGTGCGCCGCCGGATGCTGCGGGCCGAAGTTGATATTGAACGGACGGATCTCTGTCTCGGCCATGGTCTCACTCGGTCCTCTGGAAGCTGCCCGCACGCGAGGCCGCAGCCTCGGCGCCCTCGAGCTTCTGGATCTCGCGGGCGAAGCCGCCCATCGCGTTGCTCACGGCGCTGCCATCAAGGCCGCGCCCGCTGATCGTTCTGCCTGTCATGTCGCCCATGAGGATCATCGTTCTCAGGCCTCTGCGCCGACCTGCTGGATCGGGCTCACACCGGCTTGCGCGGCCTTCCCGTTGACGCGCGCGACGAAGCGGTTCCACGGCACCACCATGCGCTCGTGCCGGCCCGCGCCAATGGTCTCGACGCCGTCATGGGCCGAGACTTTGAACGCCACGCGCCGCCCGTTGATGCCCGTGCACTCGGCCTCGACCGTCACGACCTGCCCCGGCACCGTGGCGGCGCTGTGAGACACGTCGATATGGATGCCGAGCGATCCCTCGCCGGCATCGAGGTGCGGCTTCAGGACCTCCAGGCAGCACCACTCCATGAGCCCCACCATGAAGCCGGTGGCGAACACGGACGGCATGGCCGCGAAATCCGGCGACTCCGGGTAAAGATGCGGCACGGTCTTCTCGGCCGGCACCTTGAAATCGAGCCGGGCGCGTGCACCAATTGCGAGCGTCTCCTTCATGGGCTCCCGCTCCGCCAGGCGCCTGTCTTGGCGGGGCGGCTCATGAGCGCGACGCCTTCTCGTCACCCGGCAGCACGTAGTTCGGACCTTCCCACGGGCTCTCGAAATCAAACGTGCGGAATTCCTGGACGAGCTTTACGGGCTCGTAGACGACGCGCTTGGCCTCGTCATCGTAGCGCACCTCCACATAGCCCGTGAGCGGGAAGTCCTTGCGCAGCGGAAAGCCCTGGAAGCCGTAATCTGTGAGCAGCCGCCGGAGATCGGGGTGCCCCGAGAACAGAATGCCGTACATGTCGTAGGCTTCGCGCTCATACCAGTTCGCAGCCGGAAACACGTCGTTCACGCTCGGCACCGGCGTTTCCTCGTCGACCTCGAGCTTGATGCGGATCCGCCGATTGAGCCGCGGCGAAAGCAGGTGATAGACGACGTCGAACCGCTTCTCCCGCGCCGGCCAGTCGACGCCGCAGATGTCGATCAAAACCTCGAAGCGGCAACCCGCGTCATCGCGCAGAAACGTCAGCACTTCGGCGATCCTCGCCGGCTCGACCGACAGCGTCAGTTCGCCGACGGCGATACGCCGGTCCAGGACGGCGCCTTCGAGCTTCGAGGAGATGTGCGTTTCGAGTTCGCTGAGCATGTCTGATCCGCGCATTCGGACTTCCGGTCCTCTCCAGCCCGCCTGCTGGCCGCCGGAGTGGAGGGTCTCGCTTCTATCTTTCGATCGTTCCCGTGCGGCGGATCTTCCGCTGCAGGAGCAGCACGCCATAGACCAGCGCCTCTGCTGTCGGTGGGCAGCCAGGCACGTAAATGTCTACCGGCACGATGCGGTCGCAACCGCGAACCACCGCATAGGAATAGTGATAGTAGCCGCCGCCGTTGGCGCAGCTTCCCATCGAGATGACGTAGCGCGGCTCTGGCATCTGGTCGTAGACCTTGCGCAGCGCCGGCGCCATCTTGTTGGTGAGCGTGCCGGCCACGATCATCACGTCCGATTGGCGCGGAGACGCGCGCGGCGCGAAGCCGAAGCGCTCGAGATCGTAGCGCGGCATCGACGCCTGCATCATTTCGACCGCGCAGCACGCGAGCCCGAACGTCATCCACATGAGCGAGCCGGTGCGCGCCCAGTTGATAAGATCATCCGTCGTGGTGACCAGGAAACCCTTGTCGCCAAGCTCATCGTTGATCTGCGTGAAGAACGGATCACCCGGCTTCACGAGCGTGCCGGAGGCCCCGCCAGCGCCCTCTTTGGCCTTGTCGAACGTAAACTCGGGCGGAACGATCAATCCCATTCCAGCGCTCCCGTCTTCCACTCGTAGATGAAGCCCACCGTGAGCACGCCGAGGAACAGCATCATCGACCAGAATCCGAAGATGCCGATATCGCCGAACGCCACCGCCCACGGAAACAGGAACGCGATCTCGAGGTCGAAAATGATGAACAGAATAGAGACCAGGTAAAAGCGCACGTCGAACTTCATGCGCGCGTCGTCGAAAGCGTTGAACCCGCACTCGTAGGCGGAGACCTTCTCCGGATCCGGATTGCGGAATGCGACCAGGAACGGCGCGATGAGCAGCGCCGCGCCGATGGCGAGCGCCACGCCGATGAAGATCGCGAGCGGCAGATAGTCGGTGAGCAATTGCTCGTTCATGACGACCCGTCCTTGGGGCCCGTCACCGGGCGTTACTGGGCGGCGCGGAGAGTGGTCCGCCCTCGGGATTGAGCACGCTTCGGCCCGCACATGGGGGCGAGCCTCTCGCGGCGCAATATCGGGTTGGTGTTAGCCCTTGGGGCCGCGGCGCGCAACTGGTAGCGACGTCCTATCCCGGCCCCGCCGGATTCGGCCTGATCGATGTCAAACGCCCCGTTCCGCCTTTCGGTTGCGCCCGGCGAGGAATGCACGGCCCGAGCGCCGCATGGCGTCCTCCGCGCGCTCTTGCGGCGCCCAGCCGTACGCGGCACGGAAGCGCGACGAATCGACCACGAGATCGCCGAAGAGACTGTTGGCCGCGGTGCCCTTCCCGGCAAAGTTGAGCCCCGCCCTGAGCCAGCCGGCCGGGAGAGGCACCAGGCGCGCTGGCAGTCCCATGCCCGCGCGCAGCCAACGCAGCATGTCGGCAATGCTTACCGCTTCCGAATCCGCCACCGCGAAGGCTCCACCCGGACCTGGCTGCGGGCTCCGGGCCACCACCGCTGCGATGGCATCGCACAGGGTCTCGACCGCGATCGCCGATCGCCGGTTCCGAACGCCGCCGAACGGGAGCGGCAGGCCCGACGCCGCGAGCTTCTGAAGCAGGTGCCAGTTGCCCTTGGCCGTGGCGCCATAGACGAGCGGCGCCCGCAGCGCCACGCCCGTCCGGCCGCCGCCGGTGAACGCCTGCACATGCGCTTCCGCCGCGCGCTTGGAGCGGCCATAGGGGCTCGTCGCCCGGGCCTCCCTCGAATCGTCAATGACGGTTGCGCTCGCATTGTCCGCCACCGCCAGAACGCTGGAGAGAAGAATGAGCACCTCGACGCCGGCTTCCGCGCACTGCATGGCGAGGCGGGCCGTGCCCTCCTCATTGACGCGCCTGAAGCGCGCATCCGGCACACCCGGACGAGGCGTCTCCGCTGCGAGATGCACAACCACCCGGCAGCCTTCGAGTGCGCGTTGCCACTCCGTCGCGGGCCCGATCTCCCCCACGTCTATTGCATCGAGCGCTGCGGTATGACCAATCGCGTCCGCGCCTGCCCTCATGGCGAGGCGTAGCGCATGACCATCCTCCGCGAGCCTCTGCACGAGGTGGCCGCCGATGAACCCGCGCGCGCCTGTGATACAGATCCGTGTCATGATGGCCCGGTGGCAGCTTGCGTCCCTGGATGAAACGTTGCACAACGGCCGCCGCTATTGAAGCCTCGCGGTCCCGCACCGTCCATTCCGGCAAGATGCATTGCGCCCGCGCAGGCCTCCGGGAGATCTCTCCGGACATGCTGAAAAGAGCCATTGATTTCGCCGCGTCCCTCTTCGGCCTGATTGTTCTCTGGCCCGTGATCCTGATCCTGGCGCTCGTCATTCGGCGCGGTTCCGACGGCCCCGGCATTCTGTCTCAGACGCGGATCGGCCGGAACGGCCAACCGTTCCAATGCTACAAGCTGCGCACGATGTATCGCGACACGCTGCACGTGCCGACGCACGCCGCGGCCCCCTCGTCCATCACGCCGATCGGCGCCGTGCTGCGCCGAACCAAGCTCGACGAGTTGCCTCAGCTCTGGAATGTCCTCAAAGGCGACATGAGTCTGGTGGGCCCGCGCCCATGCCTGCCCTCCCAGGCAGAACTCATCGCCGAACGCGAGAAGCGCGGCGTGCCGGCTTTGCGTCCGGGCATCACCGGCCTCGCCCAGGTCAAGGGCATCGATATGTCTGAGCCGCTGCGGCTGGCCGAAACCGATGCCGACTATCTGCGGCGCCAATCGCTCGGGCTCGACGCGGCGATCATTTTCCGCACCTTTTTCCGAAGCGGAAACAGAAGCGCCGAGAAGATGGCGTAAGGCGGCGACGGCGTCGGATATTTCTGCACGGCGCGCCGAGTTTCTAAACTGGGGAAATTTAAAGAAGCCATTCGGAAAATGGCGCGAGAGACGGGACTTGAACCCGCGGCCTCCGCCGTGACAGGGCGGCGCTCTAACCAACTGAGCTACTCCCGCGTTCGGCTTCCGGCAATATCGACCGGAACGTCGAAGGGAAGCGACGAGATACGTGTTCGCGGCGCTTAAGTCAAGCGGTGCCGGTTAAAGTTCCAGTACCGCACGATCCCTATGAGCGGGAGCTCTGGCAAAAGGTGTCGCGGCCTCCGGAATGCGCCATCCAGGCTATCGACAAAGGCTGAACTGCCCACCGCCAGACGACCCAATTCGCGCATTCACGGGTCCGCATCACAGGCGTGCGGCCGCGCCCCGCGAACCGCCCTATCCGACGCCTTCCGGTACGGGACGGCAGGACCGACTGGCCGCACCATTCGCGAGATGCCGAACCTGCGTCAACAGCACGCCGAGGGGCGCGTGCTGAGAGACCGGCACCGCGGGACAGATCGTGCAGACGAGCTCGAGGACATCTTTGTCGATGTCGGTTCGCCGTCGTCCTTATCCGCGTTCGTAACGCAGCCGGTAGGCGACGAGATCGGCGATCGTTCCAAGCTTCATACGATGCCTGCGGGCGAATTTCAGGAGCGCCGTTAGCCCTCCGATCGGGCCCGTCTCGTCCATCACTTCGCAGATCACGCCGGACGGATTGAGCCCCGCGAGGCGCGCGACGTCCACCGCCACTTCGGCCTGTCCCGCCTTGGCCAGAATCCCGCCCTCTTGCGCGATCAGGGGAAAAATATGCCCCGGAGAGGCAAGGTCCTCCGGCCGGCTCTCTGGATCGATGGCCACGGCGATCGTCCACGCGCGATCGGCGGACGGGCTATCCGACGCACCTCCGCGCCGCGCCTTGATCGAGAGAGCACACGAGGGCTCTGGACTCGTCTCATCGCTCAACGCCATGGCGCTAAGCTTCAGTTCACGGACTCGCTGTGGTGTCAGCGCCAGGCAGATGAGGCCGCGCGCGTAGCGGGCCATGAAATTGACAACCTGCCGAGTGGCGTATTGCGCCGGTATGCACACAGCGCCCACATTATCGGGACCGTCGCCGTCAATCAGAATGAAGGCGCGCCCAGCCTTCGCCTCTTCCAGAATTTCTTCAGCCGAATTTATATCTTTCGATCTCGGTTGTCCGGCCATAAAATTCATCGACTGCCTTCTGAGCCTTACGCGAAGCTGGCTGTTATTCGCGATCACAGCGGAGCAGAGTTTTGACACGGCCACCTCACCCATTTTTCTTGCCCATGAGCTGCAAATTTTGCCAAGCAGCTCATAATAGCATCTATAGCGGTGCGTTTTCGAGAAACACGGCGGAGAGAGACTCAAGGGGAGCACCCGGTGCGGCAAGACACCGGATGCTCCCAGACGTTATTTGAAGGAGGATCAAGCAACGTCGTCCCAAGTGCCGGGCGTGATCTGCCCAGTCCAAAGATATGGGTGACGAAGGCCAATTCCAAAAACCAGTGGAATCACGAGTGACCAATTCACGCCCATATACGCATAGGTCAAAAGCTCCTCCATGCTGCTGAACACCGGCCCGACCAGCTTGACCAAAAGGCTGGCAACAACCACGTCGAGAACAAGATAGAATGCACAAGCGAGAATCCCGCCCCACGGCATCGCTATTTTAGAGAATGGCCAGTTGTGCGTAATAATCGGCATTCCGTAGTTGATCGAGGTGGCCGTGAAGAAGCACAGCAGCCAGAAACTATCGTCGGTGAAATGCCCCATCGACCAGAACGCGGAAACCGGCGACTCCTCGAAATTCCACAATCCCGCTGCCGCGGAAATCTGGAAGCACACCGCAGCAAGAGCGAACAGTGTCGCGATAATCACGACCGAGCGGCCTGGCTGAGATAGCCCACGGGTCAGATAGGTCAGCGTTCCGGTCCCGAGACCGACCAGAAGGAATGGAAACCACCAGGCAGGAACCCAGGTCACGGAAGAGTGGGTGATCAGATACGTGAGCCCGGAGAAGAGGATCAGGTAGATACCGACCTGCCGATGGGGCGGCATCCTCGAGAGGAGGAAACCTTCGCCCGCGAAGCAGAAGAACGCGAGAAGGAACCACGTCGTCCCCACTAAGGGGAAGATTCCATCGGCCCCGGGACCAATGAGAAAGATGAGCTTCGCGCTCCACCAACCAAGTATCCAGGAGGTGGCCACGACGGCGATGCCGCGCGCCACGGGGTTGGAAATTCCACCGAACGGCCAGAACTGGCAGACAGCAAAAAAGCACGCCCACCATGCCGCAAAAATCTGCCAACTCACATTATCGAGCCAGAAGGATTTTAGGATCTCTTCGCCACGCCATGGCCCGATCGGATTCTGTATCACCCACCAATTGACAATCATACACGATACGATCGAAAGTCCGTAAATCCAGGCGAACCCAAGCGCGAATTCCCTCGTTCGCAGCGGCGCCATTGGCGCCTCGACCATCTTTTGCATTTTGCTCCCCTTATCGTTTCCTACCGTTTACTCGCTTATTATCTCGTGCGCATTCTTAAGGCGCACGTTTCCGTTGCAATCGGCAAGCGATTGCTGTTCTCTTTTCGGAACATTGAAATGAAGCCGCCCGACTCCCGACTTCGAGCGATATCTCCCTTGATTACGGGACGCTTTCTGAGGCTTCTGCCTGTGACGGCATGGACGTGAGATAGGTAATCAAGGCTGGAACTTCGTTCTCGTTGATATGCGCCTTGTAAACGTCCTGCATTTTCTTGACGATCGCCTCCCACTGCGCGCGAGAGAGTTTTGGCTGATAGTGAACCATTTCGGTGGAGTGACAGGCCAAGCAATTATTGTTCATCGCATCCGCCCCGGGCCCATCGGCAAACGAAGCCTCGTCCATCGGCAACTCGATGCGCAATGAGTTGAGCGTAAACTCGGCCGCTTTAACCTCTTTACCGGCAGGTTCGTAGATCGCAGCCACAAGCGTCACCGCAAAGAGCAGCAAAACCGCAGCGACAACTGGAAAGGAACGGGTCATATCGGAGGCTCCTCTACACCGCGACGAGCGTGGCTGTTTCAATCACATTGCGTAGGAAGCCGCCGGGATTCCAATTGGGATTACTTGGCTGCGTTTCATCACGCGTATTCCTGCAGCGAACGCCAATTGCATATTCGCCGGCTTTTGCAGGCGTGAACTCTGCGGCCCAACGCCGAAAACCGTATTTGCCTTCATCGGCTCCGAGCGTCGCGGGGCGCCAGGTCATCCCGCCATCAAACGAAAGATCGACACCACGAACGCCGCAATCCCCACCGAACGCGATGCCCCGCAGGCTCACCACCTCGCCCCGACGAACCACACCGTCCGGCGGCAGGTTTGTGAAGAAAGATCGCGGCGCCATGGGCCCAATCGGACGGGTCTTTTCCGGATGTCCCCCCGGCGCGATGTCGGCATAGGGCGTATCGGGAATGCGATAGGCCTTCTTCATCCAGAAGCCATCGTCCTCCTGCTCGAGCACTTCAATATCGCTGAGCATTTTTATCCAGTAGGTTGAAAAATGCCCCGGTACCACCAGCCGCAAAGGAAACCCGTTCAGGATCGGAAGCGGCTCTCCATTCATGGAGAAAGCGATCATCACTTCACCATCGCGAGCGTGATCGATATCGAGTGCCTTTATATACCGGGGCGCATCAGGCATCGGCGCCTCGTCGAGCCCGGTGAACCGGACTTGCCGCCCGCCGGTCGCCACTCCCGCCTTGTCGAGAACGTCCTTCAAGCGGACGCCCCCCCATAGCGCATTTCCCATGGCGCCATTACCCCATTGGGCCCCGGACACACGCGGCGTGAACAACCCTCGGGAGTTTCCGGAGCACTGGTTGACCGCGGCGATCTCGAAATACGGGAAATCGCGAATAAGTTCGGCTGGTGACAGAGAAAGCGGCACTTTGACTTTGCCGCGAACAGTGAGTCGATATTGATCGATATCGATGCTGGCCGGCGTCGTGATATAATGCCACCGCACAAAAAACCTATCGTTCGGTGTGAATACCCCCTCGTCGAAGACCGACCAGGGCGTTTCCAACAGTGGCGGCCTGATTCGCTGAACGATCATCGGCCCTTTTTGCGGAAAGCCTCCCAGCACCCGCCGCTCATCCGGACCGCCGGCGAGCGGAAGGCGGATTGTCTCGCTTGCGGCCGCGGGACTCAGCATCGTTGCAAGCCCGGCTCCCATGCCGGCAACCACCTGCCGTCGAGAAGGCACCTTCGCGTTCGGTCTTTCCGTCATGACACCCTCCCTTCAGCTTCGCTTACGGCGATCACCCAGCAATGCATCCAAGGGCAATTGGCTAACTCTGGCTTCTCCCAAAATCCAACAAAACGTATTTATCGTTTCAAACGCGCATATCGATCAAACAGGTTTTGATCAGCGCTCAACGCGAGCAATTGAGATTGATCTCGAATTGAGATCAGTTAGATAAAAACAATAAGTTGGAGTGACGGGAGACATTCTTCGCATAGTGGGCCCGCAAAGGAGCCCATTAATGTCGAACGAACTGATCGAAGCCGCGCGGCCGAAGCCGAAATCTGCCGCCTCCGAGCAACAGGGCAAGACCCCGGCTGGTCCCCCATCAATTGTATTTGGGGTAGCATTCACCGCGGCAATAGCAGGGTTTGCGTTCGCCCTCCGCACCATACCGGCTATTTCGTTCCTGAGCCCCCTCATTCTGGCGATCGTGATCGGAATGGCGTGGCGGAATGTGATCGGGGTTCCCGACTCCATGGGCCCGGGAATCCGCTTTGCTCTCCGCAGGCTGCTCCGACTCGGCATCGTCCTATTGGGATTCCAGCTGACCGTAAGCCAGGTGCTGAGTGTCGGCGGAACGGGCATGGCCATCATCGCGTTCGGCTTGGTCACCACGTTCCTGTTTACCATCTGGCTTGGCCGGCTTCTTGGTGTCGACGCGAAACTTGCCGAGTTGATCGCGGCAGGAACCTCGATTTGCGGAGCTTCAGCCGTCGTCGCCGCGAACGCCGTCACAAGGGCCTCGGATGAGGACGCGGCTTACGGTGTTGCTTGCGTTACGGTCTTCGGCTCCGTCGCCATGTTCGTCTATCCTCTCCTCCCCGACTTGCTCTCGATTTCGCCGCAGGCCTATGGTCTATGGGCAGGAGCATCAATTCACGAAGTGGCTCAGGTGGTCGCGGCAGCTTTCCAGAACGGCTCGGTCTCCGGGGAGCAAGCAACCATCGCTAAGCTCTCCCGTGTCATGATGCTGGCGCCGATGATCATCGTTCTTGGTCTGCTGGCCCACAGCCCGGCACCTGGCGAGAGCAGGTTTCGCGGCGTACAGATCCCGTGGTTTGTTCTGGCATTTGTCGCCGTCGTTGGTATCAACAGCGTCATCGCACTTCCCACGGCCGCCAAGGATGGCATCGCTCTCGTCACGGTCTTTCTGCTCTCCGTAGCCTTGGCGGCGATGGGCCTCGAGACAAACATCAGCAAGCTGCGCGCGAAAGGGTTCCGGCCTCTCCTATTGGGCTTCATAGCCTCGGTGTTTATATCCGCCGTGACCCTTGCGCTCATCCTTTGCATGGAGACCTGATGACACTCGAGCAGCTACGCATATTCGTTGCGGTGGCCGCGCGCGAACACGTGACACGTGCAGCCGGCGAATTGAATCTCACGCAATCGGCCGTGTCAGCAGCTATCTCCGCACTTGAATCGCGCTACGCCGTGCGGCTATTCGATCGCGTCGGCCGCAGGATCGAGCTCACGGACTCGGGCCGCATATTCCTCGTCGAGGCCCGCGCAGTGCTCGCCCGTGCCTCGACGGCCGAGGCGATGCTATCGGAGCTGGCGGGCCTGAAGCGTGGCGCCCTGAATATCGCTGCCAGTCAAACGGTCGGCAACTATTGGCTGCCTCCCCTGCTCGCGCGGTATCGCAAGAAGCATCCCGGCATCAATATCAACCTCATCGTCGGCAATACCTCCTCGGTGGCCGCGATGGTGCAGGAGGGAAGCGTTGAAACCGGGTTTGTTGAGGGCTCCGTCAATCACCTCAATTTACTGGTGCAGCCAATCGCCAAAGACGAATTGGTTTCTGTGATACCGAAGACGCTGGCATCCGCCCACTCCGGTGACGTCACGGCGACGCTCCTGAAATCTCTTCCTTGGGTATTGCGCGAGGTGGGATCGGGAACGCGAGAAATATTTGAAGCGGCTCTCATCAAGTTCGGTATTGCGGTGGACGAACTCGATGTTCGCCTCGAGCTCCCTTCCAATGAAGCCGTGAGAGCGGCCGTCGAGGAAGGCGCCGGCGCGAGCGTCCTCTCACGCCTGGTCGTGAGCGCGGGCATGAAATCCGGCGCTCTCGTGCCTTTGGGTTTCGAGCTTCCGCAACGGGAGTTCTACGCCCTTCGGCACAAGGAGCGGAGCATGTCGAAAGCGGCCGCAGAGCTTTACCGGCAAATCAAAGAAGAATGTCAATAGACTCTATTCAAACTCGTTGGCAGGAACAAACCGGCGCTTTAACTGGTACACTCTAGACCTGTCACGCTCACCATACCGAAACAACACGATCGGCTTGGTGAGCAATTCCTGAGGTCAATGATCAAAGAGTAAAATTCGGTCCGTCTTCCTTGTTGAGACCGACGACGTTGAGCCCGTAACCTTCGAGGCCAACAAGCGTCTGCGCCCGATCGGACAGCATGATCATGTCACGGACGCCGAGGTCGATCAGAATCTGTGCGCCGATGCCATAGTCGCGCAGCCGCGGGCCAGGCCGGCGATGTGGGCTGATCGTACTCACCCTTTCCGAGATGGCGTTCGGCCTCGGGTCGTTGATGAGGACCACTACGCCGCGACTCTCTTGTGTGATCCGATGCATGGCCGCCTGCAAAACACCGCCAACCCCCGCGAGCGCATCGCTGATATAATCGGCCGCGTGAAGACGCACCGGAACGGGCTCGGGATCGGAAAGGTCACCCTTCGTCAACGCGATATGCTCGCCACGCTCCACTTTGTCGCGATACACTAGCAGTTGCCATTCTCCAAAGGATGGGTGGTGCAAGGCAGACGCGGTAACGCGCTGCACCAGCTTCTCAGTCTTGTGGCGATACGCAATCAGGTCGGCGATGGTGCCGAGCTTGAGATTATGCCGCTGCGCAAAGGCGACGAGATCCGGCAGCCGAGCCATGGTGCCGTCCTCGTTCATGATCTCGCAAATCACGCCGGAGGGATTGAGCCCCGCCATACGCGCAATATCCACGGCCGCTTCCGTATGTCCGGCCCGAACCAAGGTCCCTCCCTCGCGCGCGCAGAGCGGGAAGACATGCCCCGGCGTCGTAATATCACTCCAACCCGTCTCGGGATTTATCGCAATCGCGATCGTATGTGAGCGGTCGGCGGCGGAAATTCCCGTCGTCACGCCCTCGCGGGCTTCGATAGATACGGTGAAGGCCGTCTCGTACTGCGTTCCGTTCCGCAACGACATCGGTTGCAACCCAAGCTGATCCACCCGGTGTGAGGTCAGCGCCAGGCAGATCAAGCCGCGCGCATGGCGCGCCATGAAGTTTATGACCTCGGCCGTCGCAAACTGGGCGGGGATCACGAGATCCCCTTCGTTCTCCCGGTTTTCATCGTCCACGAGGACGAACATCCGCCCTTTACGGGCTTCGGCGATGATGTCCTCGGTTCTGCTGATATAGCCTTCATATTGCAGATACGCCGCCGAGTTTTCCGGCTTAATGCGTGTCATGATCAGTCCTGATCTCCCCCGGACGGCGCCCTCTTCGTTTCGGGTTCTTTCGGCCTCATCCCTTCGGCCTGCTCGAGCTCACGCACAAGCGGGATCACCCGCTCGCCGAAAAATCTGGTCTCCTCATGGAAATGCAAGAAACCGCACAGGATCATATCAACGCCGATCTTACGCAGCTCGTGAATACGGCGCGCAATCTGCTCCGGCGTTCCGATCAGATTGGTCTTGAAGCCATCGTTGTATTGAACCAAGTCTCGCGGGCCGGAGTCGGTCCACATCCCCTCACGTTCCCTGGTGGCCTGGCCGGCCTCTTTGACCGCAACGCAGAAATCCTCGATCGCTTCCCCGTCTGAATTGGCGATGATCCGCTCGAGCTCCTCCTGCGCTTCCTTCTCCGTCTCGCGCGCAATAACAAACCCGTTGACCCCGAAACGGACCTTACGGCCGCGTCTTGCCGCCATACTGGAAACGTTGCGTATCTGTCGCTGATGATTGTCGATCGTACCGCCATTCATGAAGTACCAGTCCGAGACAACGGACGCCATCTCCTGAGCGGCTATCGAGTTGCCGCCTTGGAAAATGTCGGGAGTTTTCCGGTCGGGCAAGGCAAGTGGTTTGGGCCTCAGCGTAAAATCTTTGATCTGCCAATACTTGCCGTCATAGCTGAAGCGATCCTGTGTCCACGCACCGCGCAGGATCTCCACGAACTCCCTCGAGCGTGCATACCGTTCGTCATGCTCGAGGAACGGTTCGCCGACCGCCTCGAACTCCGCCCGGTTCCACCCGCTTGCAATGTGGATCGACCAGCGGCCGTTGAAGATCTGATCCGCAGTCGCGCCCTGTTTGGCCACCACGATCGGGTGAAAGATACCGGGCAGCACAGCCGAGATAATCTTCATTCTCCGCGTAGCCGAAAGGATCGCTGCGGAGAACATCATCGAGTCGTGCTGATACTCAGCACCATAGCTGCCCATCAGCCGCACTTGCGTCAGGCCGTATTCGAAGCCGACCTCTTCGGCGATCTTCGCCAACTCGACGTTGTATTCCAAACCCCAATCTGTGCGTTGGGGTATTGTGCTGACGACCAGTCCGCCGCTCAGGTTCGGCACCCAATGCGCGAACTTCATTCCACCATGCTGATGATAGGATTGGAGGCTAAGGCGGGTCATCACACAATCTCGAGGGAAGCTTCGTCACGCCGATGCGCAGCAATCAGATGCGAGCCCTCTTTGGCAGCGCGCTCGATCCGCCCTCGCAAGGCGTCACTTCGGATCTCGGTGCCATCAAAATCGCTTTCCACTCCGAATAGCGCGGTCGCGGCAGTCTGGATGCCGAAGAAGCCCATCAACGGACGGAACTGATGCTCAAGCGCCAGTCCATGAAGCGCCGAGCCTCCCGTTGCAGTGATGATGGCAGTCTTTCCCGCCATACCCTCGCGGGAGACCAGGTCGAAGTAATGCTTCAGAACACCCGTATAGGTGCCGCGGAATATCGGAGATCCAATGATAAGGAGATCGGCTCGCTCAGCAGAGCACACAAGCTCCTCGCCTCTCTCCGAGATATCCTGGCGCCAGATCCCGCAGAATATTTCGCGCCACTCGGTACCAAGATTGACCTCTTCGACCCGGGCTCCGCGAACATTTCGGCAAACCGCGGCAGCCGTATCCCGCAACAGCGCGCCGGTCCGGCCGCCAGCACTCGGGCTGCCATTGATCGTCACAATCAAACACATGGTTGCCTCCCATGCGGGCCTACGTCGAGCACCGCTATTCCGGATCGATCTCGGCTCGTCACCGATCCACATCTCTCGAACGGCCGGAGTGATGGTCACGCTGCCTCCACCACTCCGACACTCGCTCGATCGCCTCCAGTCCGGCTCACCAGGAGTGTGCTATGCGCGCACAACGACACTCCTGGCGACACCGCGACATCTCACGAGTCGAGCAGGTTTTCCCGAAGGGTCGAGCCCGTGTAACGCGTGCGCAAACGCCCGCGGCGTTGGAGCTCCGGCGTTATCAGATTGGCGAAGTCTTCAAAGCAGCCGGGCGTGTAGGTTGCCGCCAACATGAAGCCGTCAGCGCCGCCCTCGTCCATGTAGTATTCCATTTGATCCACCACATCCTTGGCCGTGCCGACGGCACGGGGCATGCCCATGCCCTGGGCATAGATCAATGCGGCCTCTTTCACGGTGACCGGCAGCTTTCCTTCAGGATCCTTCGCGTAGAGGATGGATTCGAACAGCCCTTGAATGCCCGGCACCTCGATGTTCTGAACGTTGTCGTTGAGATCCATCTTTGAGAAGTCCAGGCCGAAGTGGCCGGAAATCCAGGCGAGTGCGCCTTCGAGCGGAATGCAGGACATGATCCTCTCGTACTTTTCCTGCGCCTCCGAGCGTGTTTCTGCAACCACCGTCTGCAGGCCGTAAATATACTTCACGCTTCCCGGCTCACGATTGAACGTCGTCTGCAAGCGGACGTTCAGGTCATCGGCGTATTGCCTCATACGCTCGACATTCGGATGCACTGCGAAAATGGCCTCCGCGTGCTTCGCCGCAAAGTCGCGCCCTCTGTCGGAAGATCCGGCTTGCCAGATCACGGGCCGCTTCTGCGGCGACGGCGCGCAGAAATGCCGTCCGTTGCACTTGAAGTATTTTCCATCGTGGGCGACGAGATCGACCTTCGAAGGGTCCGCATAAACACCGGTCGCTTTATCAGCGACGATGGCCCCCGGTCTCCACGAATCCCACAGCTTGTAACAGACCTCCATATACTCTTCCATTCTGTCGTAGCGCTCGCTTCGCGGCGTCATATCGACGTGACCGTACGCCTCCCACTCGCTCTTGGAGTAAGAACTGACCACGTTCCAGGCCACCCGGCCCTCGGTCAGATGATCGAGGCTCGAGAGGATGCGGCTCATGGCATAGGGATGCGTAAACATGGTCGAGAGCGTCACGCCGACCCCGAGATGCTTCGTGGCGCCCGTGACGATCGTGGCAATCGTCGACGGTTCGTGGGTCGGACACTGGACGGCATACTTCACCGTCGCGTCGGAGCTGTTTTGGAACGTCGAGTAAGGAGCGAGTTCGTCCGCAATGAACATCGCATCGAAGAAGCCGCGCTCCATCGTCTGTGCCATGTGCCGCCAATATGGCGGTTTGGAAAAGTCGTAATTGATCTTGTCCTGCGGATTTCTCCACATTCCCGTCGCGTGACTATTGACACCGTGCTGGATAAATCCGAGCAGATGAGCTTTCTTCTTCCCTGACATTGACCTTTACCATCCCTAGTTTTGGATCGATCTGAAATCGCTCGTTGAAACCGAGGTCGATCCTCCTCAGCTATCCCTAAGTGGCCGAATGACCCTTTTCATGAACGGACCTGCATCGCGCATTGGGTCATCGAATTGACAGACGATCCGTTCAATACCCATCTTTGCCAGAACAGGAATCCGCTCTCTGATTTCATCGAAGCTGCCGATGAGGCCGAGCTCGAATCCCGCGTTCGAATCGACCATCTGCTCTTCGCTGAGCTGCTCCCAGGCAGATCCGCCTGACTGGTCCATCACCGCCCGGAAGAACGAGATCGTCTCGAGATTGCGATTGGCGATGACAGACCGAACCCGATCCCTGGCCTGCTCGGATGTTTCCGAGGCCACGACATAGGCATTCACCGCAAAACTGACGCGGCGGCCCCAGCGGTTTGCCTCCTGTCTCACCGCTTGGATCTGCCTTTGGAGATCTGTGTCGGACATTCCGTTCAGGAAGAGGCAATCGCCCCATTCCGAAACCATCTTGGTCGCGCGCTCGGAATGCCCGGCAATCCACACTTCAGGCATGGAGCTTTCATCGAGGCCGTAGCTCGGCTCATCATTCGCGGAAGCCGCAGTCTCGGGAAATTCAGGAGAGGCATCCGAGCGATGCCCACGCGGGATCTTTTCGATCGACGGGCGAAATAAGCCAAAAAGAGATCTGAGAAATGCATCCGCGCGGTCATACCTGCGCTGATGATCGAGCCAGTCAACACCGGAAAGATCGAACTCGGTTTTCCACCAGCCGCAAACGATATTCATCGCCAAGCGCCGCCGGCCGATCTTGCTCAACGTATCCAGCATCCGCGCGACGAGAAACGGAGACCGGAACCCGGGCTTAATCGCACCGCACAAGCCAATCCGGTTCGTTGTCGCCGCAATGGCGGCCAGAATGCTCCAGGCATCCGCAACGCCCTCGCGTGGTCCGTGAATGCAGTTCAAAAGATTTTCGGAGGCGTACAAAAAGTCGAATTCCATAGCCTCTGCTTGCTGCGCAATTGCCAGGCAGGCTGGCACGTCAGGCCCCGTTGCCTGATCCGTCACGCGCAACCAGCCGCCGTAGACTGGCAACCAAATGCCGAATTTCACCTGATCGGGAGGAACGCTCCCATCTCGGGATAACATTCGTGGTAGCTCCATCGCGTTCACTATATTCTCAGCTCGTTTACTTGGATCGATCTGCGTAAAATCGATCAATCGATTTTTCTTGTGGTATTTATCGGGTATTCCGAATGTTCTCCGAGGAGATTTACTTCAACGCCTCTCTTGCCAACTATGATATGGTTTCATTTCTTGGTGTCAATCCAAAAAACTCAATGTTTACATCTACTTATAACATGGGATTACATGTGAATTGATACTGAACCACTTTCGACATAAGTCTTCATGATGATCCATAGTTGATACTTATGAGCTGACGGCTGGCGTTTCATAAAGCTTGCCGGTCCGGACCACGCGGGCATACTGCGCGGCCAGCCGGAGCTTTTGGAGTGCCCGCATGGGAAATATGAGCGCTGCTAGAGTGCTTCCAAGGAAAAGTGGGAACCGGTTTTCCGGATAAGAAGCACGAGGAAACAAAAGCTTAGAGCCGTTCCGATTCCCACTTAAAGCGGAACGGCTCTAGGCGGAGAGGCGGGAGACGACGACGTGACCTTGGAACAGATGAAAATCTTCATGGAGGCCGCACGCTTCGGAAGCTTCACCGCCGCCGGAGACAAGCTTGGGCTAACTCAATCCGCTGTAAGTATGGCGATAAAGAAGGTCGAAGATCGAAACGAAGTCCTTTTATTCGATCGTTCGGGAAAACGACTCTTGTTGACCGAAGCCGGAAAAATTTTACTTCGTGAGGTTTCGCGAATTTTGTCTGATATCGACCTGATGATGCGGCGGCTCCAGGATCACGGCCTGACAAAAGAAAAGCCGACGGTCATTGCATGCTCTCAGCACTCTTACGATTTCTGGATGCCCGCAATTATATCGAGTCTTGGAGATGACATTTCGAAAACCATTGATCTCATAGCCGGCGATGCGGATGACGTAACCGCCTGGGTGATGCGGGGAAGCGCCGATATAGGAATTACGGAATTTCTTCCTAGCCACCAGCAATTCCGTCATTTCGTCGTTTTCGAGGACAGAATCATTCTGTGCGGAGCTCCTGAGAAAGCCGCATCCCTGCCGGCTAACATGGATTGGGACTCTTTGCAGATCTACGCTCCCGTGCTCTGGGCTCAGGGAGATCTCGATAGCCTGATCACGCAGTCGCTCTTCGACTACGGCGTCGATGCCTACCGCGTTCATCACCCCGTCCTCCGTCTTCAATCGGCGAGTGCGGTATTGTGCGCGATAGAGGACGGGCGCTTTCTTGGCCTCGTTCCGGAAAAGGCGGCGGCAAGCGCGCTCGCGTCCGGCCGTCTGGTGCGTATCGGCAAAATGGAGGCTAGCTTCAAGTATTGGATGTTCTCTTTGAGAGACAAGCCGATTGATGAGCTCGCAACCTTGGTCGCAAAGGCGGCCGTCGCCAGCTCCGGTCAAAACAAGCCCGCGAGCCGTTCGGCTGTAAGCGGAAGAGGTGAGCGGCTCTGAGGTTTTGCTGGGTCGTGTGTTCCTTCCGGAAAGCCGGTTCCCACGTTTCCGAAAACACTTGAAATCGCGCCTACAGAAGACACTGCTGCGTCCCCGCGAACGCTACATGGGGCTGCGTCAGGGACCGCGTATGCTGGGAGAACGCAGGAGTAAGTATGGTGGGCGGTGAGAGGGTCGAACTCCCGACATCTTCGGTGTAAACGAAGCGCTCTACCACTGAGCTAACCGCCCGGAAGCGACAGTCCTACAGGGCGATGGCCCGCACTGCAAGATGGCAACGCATCACGATACCTGCCTCCCACCGTTGACCGTGCCGATTAGAGTGCTTCCGGAAAAGGAGGAACCGGTTTTCCGGAGAGAAGCACGAAGAAACAAAAACTTGGAGCCGTCCCCCGTTTCCACTTAAACCGGAGCGGCTAGGCAAGAAAGCCCTCTAGAGCCTGATCGTTTGAGGTGGATGCGGACACGCATTCACCAAGAACGTGAATCAGTCTCTCAAATAAAACACTTAGAGCGCGTTCACATAGCGCAATCCGATTCCGATAAGAGTGAACGCACTCTAAAACGCGAACGCGCCGCAGACGGCGGCGCGTTTGCAATTGCCAGCTCTCTCGAAACCGGACGCCCTCAGTTGAGCGCATCCTTGAGACCCTTGGCAGGGGTGAACTTCGCCACGCGCGAGGCCGGAATCTTGATGGTTGCGCCGGTTGCGGGGTTGCGGCCCTCACGCTCCTTGCGCGTCGCCACCTTGAAGGTGCCAAAATCCGGAATGCGCACTTCGCCGCCGGCCTTGAGCGAATCCCTGATGTGCGCCAGTGCGGCATCGATAACGATCCCGGCCTTTTCCTTGGTCAGGTCGCATTCTCTGGCAACGGCGTCGATCAGATCTTTCTTGCTCATTTTCCGTCCTCGTAACTGGTGGAATGGAAACGCCCATGAAGAGAATCGTGGGCGCATACCGATTGCTCCGCTCTCAGCGGACCGTGTCTTTCGGCGAATGTGGGCGACAAAAGCCTTTAACGATGGGGGCCGTCAAGGGGCAAATACCCGCTTCAGGCCTTAAAAAATCAGTGTTCCCTGGCTTCTTTGCCGCGGAGCGCCGGCGCCGAGACACGATGGTCGGAAACGAAAGGCGGGCGGCCTCCGGGATTTCCCGGAGCGCCACCCGCCCGTCTATCATGTCACGCTTGCGCGCTCAGTGCGCCATCACGCGCGAACCCGAGTCCTTGTCGTCTCCCGCCGTGGCTGGCGTCTCCACATCCCACTGGATGGCTTCAGGCACCCGTACGAGCGCCGTCTTGACGACATCCTCCATGCGCGCCACCGGCACGAGCTCGAGCTTCTTCTTCACCTCCTCGGGGATCTCCGCCAGATCCTTGACGTTGTCCTCGGGGATGATGACCGTCTTGATGCCGCCGCGCAGCGCCGCGAGCAGTTTCTCCTTGAGGCCACCGATCGGCAGCACACGCCCACGCAGCGTGATCTCGCCGGTCATCGCCACATCCTTGCGCACCGCGATGCCGGTCAGCACCGAGATAATCGCCGTCGCCATGGCGACTCCCGCCGAGGGGCCGTCCTTCGGCGTTGCGCCTTCCGGTACGTGGACGTGGATGTCCTTCCTCTCGAAGAGAGACGGCGGAATGCCGAACTCGACCGAGCGCGAGCGCACGTAGGCGTTTGCGGCCTGGATGCTCTCCTTCATCACGTCGCGCAGGTTGCCCGTCACCGTCATCTTGCCCTTGCCGGGCATCATGACGCCTTCGATAGTCAGAAGCTCGCCGCCGACCTCCGTCCAGGCCAGCCCCGTCACGATGCCGACCTGGTCTTCGAGCTCGGCCTCGCCGTAACGGTACTTCGGCACGCCGAGATAGTCGGCGATATTGGCCGCAGTGACCGTCACCGTCTTCGTGTCGGAGGTGAGCAGTTCCTTCACCGCCTTGCGGGCCAGCTTCGCGATCTCGCGCTCGAGCGAGCGGACGCCCGCTTCGCGCGTGTAGCGGCGGATGACCTCGAGCAGAGCGCCGTCCTCGACAACCCATTCGGCCGTTTCCAGCCCATGCGCCTGCTGCTGCTCAGGCAGCAGATGGCGCTTGGCGATCTCGACCTTCTCGTCCTCCGTGTATCCCGCAAGCCGGATGATCTCCATGCGGTCGAGCAGGGCCGGCGGAATGTTGAGCGTGTTCGCCGTGGTGACGAACATCACGTTCGAGAGATCGTAGTCCACTTCGAGATAATGGTCGTTGAAGGTCGCGTTCTGCTCCGGATCGAGCACCTCGAGGAGGGCCGCCGCAGGATCGCCGCGGAAGTCCTGTCCCATCTTGTCGATCTCGTCGAGGAGGAACAGCGGATTGACCCGCTTCGCCTTCTTCATCGACTGGATCACCTTGCCCGGCATGGAGCCGATGTAGGTGCGCCGATGGCCGCGGATCTCCGCCTCGTCGCGCACGCCGCCAAGGCTCATGCGCACGAACTCGCGGCCCGTGGCATTGGCGATCGACTTGCCAAGCGACGTCTTGCCGACGCCGGGCGGGCCGACGAGGCACAGGATGGGTCCCTTGAGCTTGTTGGTGCGCGCCTGCACCGCGAGGTACTCGAGGATGCGCTCCTTGACCTTCTCGAGGCCGTAGTGCTCGGCATCCAGGATCTGCTGCGCTTCCTCGATATCCTTCTTGACCTTGCCCTTGATGCCCCAGGGGATCGAGAGCAGCCACTCGAGGTAGTTGCGCACCACTGTCGCCTCAGCCGACATCGGGCTCATCTGCTTGAGCTTCTTGAGCTCGGCCGTGGCCTTGTCCTTGGCTTCCTTCGACAGCTTGGTGTTATCGATTTTCTCTTCGAACTCGGCGATGTCGTCGCGCTCTTCGGTGTCGCCAAGCTCCTTCTGAATGGCCTTCATCTGCTCATTCAGATAGTACTCGCGCTGCGTCTTCTCCATCTGGCGCTTGACGCGCGAGCGGATCTTGCGCTCGACCTGGAGCACCGAGATCTCGCTCTCCATGAGCGTATAGACCTTCTCCAGCCGATCCGAGACGACGGTCGACTCGAGCACGTCCTGCTTGTCCGAGATCTTCACCGCGAGATGCGAGGCGATCGTATCGGCGAGCTTCGAGTAATCCTCGATCTGCGCCACGGTGCCGAGCACTTCCGGAGAAATCTTCTTGTTGAGTTTGACGTAGTTCTCGAACTGCGACACCGCCGAGCGAGCCAGCGCCTCGATCTCGGTCTTGGTGCCGAGCGTCTCCGAGATGCGCTCGACCTCGGCCTCGAAGTAGTTCGGATTGTCGGTGTAGTTGAGCACGCGCGCGCGCGCCGTGCCCTCCACCAGCACCTTCACCGTGCCGTCGGGCAGCTTGAGGAGCTGCAGTACCGAGGCCAGCGTGCCGACCTGATAGATCGCATCGGTCGCCGGATCGTCATCGCCCGCGTTCTTCTGGGCTGCGAGCAGGATGTGCTTGTCCGCCCGCATCACCTCTTCGAGGGCGTTGATGGACTTCTCGCGCCCCACGAACAGCGGCACGATCATGTATGGAAACACGACGATGTCGCGCAGCGGCAGAACCGGATAGAGGTCGCGCGCGCCCGTCTTTTCTTTGCTCAGCTTTTCGTCGCTCATCATCGTCACCCGTTCAACTCTATGCCGCGTTCGCAAAGCTGCAGATCAAGGCCTTGTCAAGGCATGCCCACGCGCCCGCTCCTGCAAAGGCCAGTCTAGACCCCATCGGCCGCCGCATTATGGCCGAATCCGGGAAACCCACGCCGCATCGATGGGAGAGGGAAGCCCGACAGCTGCAACCGTTCTGAAAGAGCGCTGCCCGGGAAAGATGGGGATCGCCCCCGAGCTTATCAATCCAGCGCATCTCGCGCTTCCTCGGCCGTCGCGCCGCAGGCGCTCCCTGGCCGCGGCACGATCGGTAGATGTCTTCGGAAGGCAAATCGGCTCAGGACGCCGTCGAGCCTTTCTCCTCGACCCGCTCGGAGTAGATTCTGAGCGGACGAGCCCCACCCTCGACGACCTCGGGCCCGATCACCACCTCTTCGACGCCCTTGAGCGCCGGCAGATCGAACATCGTGTCGAGCAGGATGCCTTCCATGATCGAGCGCAGGCCGCGCGCACCCGTCTTGCGCTCGATCGCCTTGCGGGCGATGGCGCGCAGGGCATCCTGCGTCAGCGTGAGCTTCACGTCCTCCATCTCGAATAGGCGCTGGTACTGCTTGATGAGCGCGTTCTTCGGCTCCATCAGGATCTGCACCAGCGCGCTCTCGTCGAGATCCTCGAGCGTAGCGATCACGGGCAGGCGTCCGATGAACTCGGGGATCAGCCCGAACTTCAGCAGATCCTCCGGCTCGACCTGGCGCAGCACCTCACCCGTGCGTCGCTCCTCGGGGCTCGAGATATGAGCCCCGAAGCCAATCGACGTCCCCTTGCCGCGGCGCGAGATGATCTTCTCGAGCCCGGCGAACGCGCCGCCGCAGATGAACAGGATGTTCGAGGTATCGACCTGCAGGAACTCCTGCTGCGGATGCTTGCGGCCGCCCTGCGGCGGCACCGACGCGACGGTGCCTTCCATGATCTTGAGAAGGGCCTGCTGCACGCCCTCGCCCGACACGTCGCGCGTGATCGAGGGATTGTCGGACTTGCGGCTGATCTTGTCGATCTCGTCGATGTAGACGATGCCGCGCTGCGCCCGCTCGACATTGTAGTCGGCGCTCTGGAGCAGCTTGAGGATGATGTTCTCGACATCCTCGCCCACATAGCCCGCTTCCGTGAGCGTGGTCGCGTCCGCCATCGTGAACGGCACGTCGAGGATGCGCGCCAGCGTCTGGGCGAGCAAAGTCTTGCCGCAGCCCGTCGGGCCGACCAGCAGGATGTTCGACTTGGACAGCTCGACGTCGTTGTTCTTGGCCGCGTGATTGAGGCGCTTGTAGTGATTGTGGACCGCCACGGACAGCACGCGCTTGGCGTGGAACTGGCCGATCACGTAGGAATCGAGAACCGTGCAGATCTCCTGCGGCGTCGGCACGCCATCGCGCGACTTGACGAGCGTGTTCTTGTTCTCTTCGCGGATGATATCCATGCACAGCTCGACGCATTCATCGCAGATGAATACCGTCGGACCGGCAATCAGCTTCCTCACCTCATGTTGGCTCTTCCCGCAGAAAGAGCAGTAAAGGGTGTTCTTTTCCTGAGCCATTCTAATTTCTCACCCACAGTCAGGAAGCATCCGGAAAAACCCGGAAATTCAAGGCCCAACGGGTCGTCTCGAAGGGCCGCTCGGCGTCTTGCGGCACACCCGCCGCGAGGAATACGAAACCACTGCTCCCGATCTCAACACGCTACTGTTCCCGAGATCAAGATTCGATTAAAGCCTTCCCCGCCGCAGGCCCATTCCGGGCCAGTGTTTGGTCCGGCCGAGAGGAAGCCGGAAATTCGAGGCGCCACTTCGGGTTAGGCTAGCCGGCGCAACCGGCCGCCAACCTTTGGCGACGCGGTTGGAGCGGAAAAGATACGTAGTAATCCGCATAGGCCTCTGCACAGGAAGCATAGCAAAGACCCGGCATTCTGGGCCGCCCGCGGAGGCGGTGCGACGGTGGGGCACACCGAGCTCCTGTTTTCGGTCTCAGGCGGGCTTCGGCTCAGAAAGCACGGCCTCGGCAGCGTCCTCACGCTGGGTCAGCACGCGATCGATGAGGCCGAACTCCTTGGCCTGATCCGCAGTCATGAAGTAATCGCGGTCCAGCGTCTTTTCAATTACGTCGTACGGTTGCCCCGTATGCTTAACGTAGACCTCATTAAGGCGCCGCTTCATCTTGATGATGTCTTCGGCATGCCGCTCGATGTCGGAAGCTTGCCCCGAAAAGCCGCCGGAAGGCTGATGCACCATGATGCGAGCGTTCGGCAGCGCATAGCGCATGTCCTTGTGCCCGGCGCAAAGGAGGAGCGATCCCATGGAGGCCGCCTGGCCGATGCAGAGCGTTGCGATCGGCGGCTTCACAAACTGCATGGTATCGTAGATCGCCATGCCCGACGTCACCACCCCACCCGGCGAGTTGATGTACATGGAAATCTCTTTCTTCGGGTTTTCGGCCTCGAGGAAGAGAAGCTGCATGCAGATCGAGGCCGCCATCTGGTCTTCGACCGGACCCGTCACAAAGATGATGCGCTCCTTGAGAAGGCGCGACGGAAGGTCATAGCCGCGCTCGCCCCGCGACGTCTGCTCGACGACCATGGGCCAGAAGGAACCGGTAAGTGTAGCGACGGGATCGCGCATTGGGGTCGTTGCTCCTCAGGCTGCTTCCGGAGAACCGTCCCCATGCAAGGCGAACCGATCCCCGAAAAGAAGCAGGTTAGTGGGTGAGACTAGGCCCTGCTCGCTGACGAGCCAAGACCAGGCTTGCCGAATCACTCGGCGCGGAAGCCATCAAGATCAGCATAGCAGCCCCCAACTTCAAGCCCCTGATGGCAAGCTCTGCAGGGGAGAAATGCGCCCGCATCCGATCATCGTTTGGCACGCGGGCATCAGAGCCCGCCTTGGGATGCGCCCCAGCTTCTCGAAGAGAAGCCAGGAGGCTCCGTGCCGTGCGATCAGAGGGCGTTGGCAACGCGCGAGGGCGGGACGAGCCCGCCCTCGACAGAGCGGCAGTCCGGCGAAGTCTAGCCTCAGTCCTCGGAAATCTTTTCGAGGGCGTCGAGCAGTTCCTGCCGCGAAACCTTCCGCTCCGCGGGCTTGGCAAGCTCGAGCACGAAGTCGATCACCTTCTCCTCGAAGATCGGCGCCCTAAGCTCCTGCAGCGCGCCCGGCGTCTTCTCGAAATACTGATAGACGTCCTTCTCCTGGCCCGGGAAACGGCGCGCATGCTCCATCAGCGCGCGGCGCATCTCGTCCTGCGTCACCTCGATCTTGTTCTTGTCACCGATCTCGCCGACCACGAGGCCGAGCCTCACCCGCCGCTCGGCGATGGTGCGATACTCCGCCTTAGCCTCATCCTCGGTCTTACCTTCGTCGGGGAAGGACTTGCCTTCACGGGCCATTCCTTCCGTCACCTGACGCCAGATGAGATCGAACTCGCGCTCGACCAGCGATACCGGAAGCTCGAACGAATGCGACGCCTCGAGCACATCAAGCAACTCGCGCTTGATCTTCATGCGCGAGGCCTGATCGAGCTCGCGCTTGATCTGCGCCGAGACCAGCTCCTTGAGATGATCGAGGCCCTCGGCACCCAGCGACTTGGCGAATGCGTCGTCGATCTCGGCCTTGACCGGCTTCTCCACCTGCTTGACGGTGATCGCGAACACGGCCTCCTTGCCGGCCAGGTCCTCGACTGGATAATCGGCCGGGAACGTGGCCTTGACGTCGCGGCTCTCACCCGCCTTGGCGCCCTTGATCCCGTCCTCGAACCCAGGGATGAAGCCGGCGTTGCCGATCACCAGCTGCAGGTCTTCACCCGAGCCGCGATCGAACGCTTCTCCGTCGATGGTGCCCTTGAAATCGATAGTGACGCGATCGCCATCCGACGCCTCGCGGCCTTCCTCGGCAGCGAACGTCTGGTTGCGCTCGGCAAGCTCGTCGAGGGCCTTTTTGATCTGCTCGTCGTCTGCATCAGCGACGAGGCGCTCGAGCTTCAGCGCTGCGAAGTCCGTGAGCGTCACCTCCGGCAGCACCTCGAAGCTCATCTCATAAGCGAGATCGGCCTTGCCCTCGACCACGCTCTCGATCTCGGAGGCGCCTTCGGCGAGCTCGATGTCCGGCATCACGGCCGGGCGCTCGTTGCGCTCGGAGATGGCCTTGCTGCTGGTCTCGCGGATGGTCTCCTCCACCACGTCGCTCATGACGGAACGGCCGAACACCTTCTTGAGATGCGCGATCGGCACCTTGCCCTTGCGGAAGCCCTTGAGCTGCACCTGGTCCTTCATGCGATCGAGGTGCGCCGAAAAGCGCTGGCCCAGCTCATCCGCTCCGACCACGACCTTGAGCTTGCGCTTGAGGCCTTCCGAACTCGTTTCCGTAACCTGCATATCGTGCTGCCTTCGCTCGCTCGTCTAAACCCGTCTCAGCCCCTTGCGAGGCACGTTTAATTCCAGTCCTTACGGATTGCCGACCCCTGGTGCGGACGGAGGGACTCGAACCCCCACGCCTTGCGGCGTCGGCACCTAAAGCCGATGCGTCTACCAATTTCGCCACGTCCGCTTGTCCCAGCTCTGGGGCGGGCGCCGGAAAGCCGCGCGACCAGCCCGTCCAGAGCCGGCTCAGTCAGGGATGCCGGCCCGCACGGGGCCAAAGCCGCGTCAGGATGGGCACATATACCCGCCGGTCTGCCCGAAGATCAATCGTCAATCTGCCTGCGAGACGTCCGTTCACCGGCAGAAATCAGGAAGCGGCGCTCTTGCGGCGATCCCTGCCCGCAAGGTGGCATCAGCGGCAACATCGCGGTTGGCGCCAGCTAGCGCGCCTCAAGATTGGTAAACGCCATCGCCATCGTGGTGCATGAGGGCCAGGAGGGCGCGCAGCGAAGCTTCGGTCCCGTTGCCGTCTTCCGCATCCCCGGCCTGTTTTCTGAGCGCCGCTTCGAGCTTACGGCCGTCTTCGGTCTCCGGCTCTATGAGCGCATTGACCAGCTCGTCGAGAGTGATGCCGAGCTTGTCCAGCCCGAGTTCCTTCTCGATTGCAATGAGTTGCAGATAGCCATTCTCCTGCTGCTTGATCTGCCCGATCGCATCACGCACGGCGGCGGCGAACGAGGCCTGAGTATCGAACTCCTCGACGGACAGGCCGAACTGCTTGCCGAGCCGCTCCATCAGCTTGATCTTGAGCTTGTTCGCATCCACCGTATTGGCGCTGAACAAGGCCTCGACGACCTTCGCCTGCGCCTGCCGCGAAGGCTTGCTCGCGCCGGCGTTGCCGGACAGCGGAATACCGTTGGCGGCCGCCATGAGGCCGTCCGCAGGCGCCGCGCCCGCATCGGCGTCAGCCGCCGGCACATGCACCTGTTGCAGGATCAGCATCGCAGCCGAGTTGACGGTCGAAGTCGAGAGTATGATGGCGTGACCTCCCGTTGAGCCTCGATCAGCCATGGAGCGCGCGAAGCTCCTAGGATGCTGCCAAGATCTTAACGAAAGAGCACCTGCGACGCCGAGGCTCGCCCGGTGCCCAAAAGGTGCCGAACAATCGCCCGCAACCTGTGGCCGAATCCGCATGTTGCTGCATCGCGTGTTTCCCTCCGGGCTCTCTGCCTGCCTCTCCTCACCTTACAACCACAGGTTCGCTTGCGACCTCCTCTGCTAGCCAGGCCAGGGTTTCTACGCTAGGGGACACTCCGAAAACCTGCCGCGACGTTGGACAACGACAGAAGAAAGAAACGACTGTGACGGGCATCGATCTTGATCGCCGGCAAATGCTTGCCGGAGCGGCCGCCGTCGGGCTGGCCACGACCTTGAGCCATTCAGCGCCTGCAAGGGCCACGCCGGCCGATACCGGGCCCGTGGCCGCCTTGGTCCCGGATGGGGTCTCCCTCGGTGAGCCGCGGCCATTCTCGTTCGACCTTCTGACGGAGCGCGCCGCACGCAATGCCAGGATTGCCTGGGAGCCGGCTCATCGCGTCGCGCCCGAGGTGCTCGACCGCATCGACTACGATGCCTATCAGAAGATCCGCTTTCGGCCGGAAATGAGCCTCGCGCTCGATCCGGCCCGCAAGACGCCGGTCCAGCTCTTTCACCTCGGGCGCATGTCGCCGGAGCCCGTCAAACTGCATCTCGTCAAGAACGGCGTGGAGCAGGAGGTCGTGTATAGCGCCAACCTGTTCGAGAGCCCGGCCGGCCACCCGGCGCATCACGTGCCGGACGGCGCTGGCTTCGCCGGCTTCCGCATCATGGCGCCGGACCTCAAGACCGACTGGCTGGCCTTCATGGGGGCATCCTATTTCCGCACCTCGGGGCCTTTCGATCAGTATGGTCTCTCTGCCCGCGGACTTGCCATCGACACCGGCCTATCAACGCCTGAGGAGTTTCCCCGCTTCACGGAGTTCTGGCTCCAGGGCGGCACGGACGGCGCAGCGCTCACCATCTTCGCGCTCCTCGATAGCCCAAGCGTGACGGGCGCCTATGAGATCACCGCCCGCCGCATCGTGAAGAACGGCGTGGCGCACATCGAGCAGGAGATCGAAGCGCGCCTCTTCGCCCGGCGCGATATCCAGCGCCTCGGCGTGGCACCGTTCTCGAGCATGTACTGGTACGGCGAGGCGAGCCGCCGCCAGATCGTCGACTGGCGCCCGGAGATCCACGACTCCGACGGTCTCTCCATATGGACCGGCAGCGGCGAGCGCATCTGGCGCCCACTCAACAACCCGCCGCGCGTGATGGTGAACTCCTTCGTCGACAAGGACGTCCGCGGCTTCGGTCTTCTCCAGCGCGACCGGGACTTCGTGCACTATCTCGATGACAGCGTCTTCTACGAGCGGCGCGCCTCCACCTGGATCGAGCCCATCGAGCCCTTCGGCGAAGGCGAGGTGCAACTCCTCGAGATTCCGACCGACGACGAGATTCACGACAACATCGCCGTCTACTGGAGTCCGCGCGAGCCGTTCCTCGCCGGCACGAACCGGCGCTATCGCTATCGCCTGAGCTGGCTCGACGACATCCCCTTCCCCGAGGAGCTGGCCCGCGCCACTGCCACTCAGACAGGGATCGGCGGGCGTCCAGGCCAGCCGCGCCCTCAAGGCGTGCGCAAGTTCGTCGTCGATTTCCAAGGCGCTGCGTTCGAGAAGCTCGGCCGCGATGACGGGGTCGAGATCGTCGTCACGCCCTCACGCGGTGAGCTGAGCAACGCCTACTGTCATCCCGTCGTGGGCCAGCGCCTGCGCTGGCGGGCGTTCTTCGACCTTGCGGCCACCGGGACCGAGCCTGTCGACATCCGCATGTTCCTGCGTCTCGGCGATCGGGCCCTGACCGAAACCTGGGTCTACCAGTACTTCCCCGAGACCTGACGGGATCCCTGCCTTCCGCAAGCGCCCTCGACGCGAATGGATCATTCGCGCGAGGCCGGACCCGTCTCGATCGGCGTGCCGGCCGTCTCCTGTCCCCACTCGGCCCACGAGCCGTCATAAACCGGGACATTGCGTTGTCCGAGGACACCAAGCGCGAGCGCGAGCATGGAGGCCGTTACGCCTGAGCCGCAGCTTGCGACGACCGGCTTCTGCGGATCGATCCCCGCATCGCGGAAAATCCGGCCCAGTTCATCCTTGTCCTTGAGCGTGCCGTCGGCATTGAGGATCGTCGAAGCCGGCACGTTCTTCGAGCCCGGAATATGCCCTGCGCGCAGACCCGGCCGCGGCTCCGGCTGGCTGCCTTCGAACCTGACTTTGGGGCGCGCGTCCACGATCTGCACGCGCCCGCTCTCGACATAGCCCCTCATTTCGTCGAGGTCGCACACGAGTTCGTTGTTAAGTAGCGGTGTGAAGTGGCGTGCCGTGCGCGGCACTGGGCTCCCGTCCTCGAGCGGGCGTCCCTCCGCCTTCCATTTCTTGAGCCCGCCGTTCAGCACCGCCACATCCTGATGGCCCATGGCGCGGAACGTCCACCACACGCGCGCGGCGGAGAAAAGCCCGAGAGTGTCGTAGATGACGATGCGCATGCCATCGCCCACTCCGATCTTCTTCATCCGCGACGCGAACTTCGCCGTGGGCGGCAGCATGTGGGGCAGCGGACTGGTCTCATCGACGAGGTCGTCGATGTCGAAAAAGAGCGCACCGGGAATGTGCTCAGCCAGGTACTCGGCCTTTGCATCGCGCCCTGATCCCGGCAGATGCCAGGATCCGTCGAAAATAACGAGGTCGGGCATATCGAGATGGTCGGCAAGCCACTGCGTCTCGACAATCCAGGTCTTGGTGCGCTCCACCACGTCGGCCTCCTAAGAAATAGCGCGTCCGCAATATCCAGGTCCACCTTCGGCAGACCTGGATCCGGCCCTGCCAATGCGCCCGAAACCAGCGGGAATTCATGGCTCTAGGATCGAGCCTAGAGTGCTTCCACGCACGTGGGAACCGGTTTTTCTACCGCAGGGCGCTTGTGCCCAGCGGGCTCGGACGAGGCCGTGCAACCTGTTGCGGAGCGCGGCCGGAAAGCGCCGATCCTTCTGCAAGAAACAGCAGATGCCAATCCCGATCGCGGACAGCCTCATGCGCGCCGGTACGGATCGCCATAAAATGCACCATTCCGTCCAGCCACCAGAGAGGAGGTTTGTCATGAGCCGCATGAACCACAGTTACGCTGTGCTGGCAGGCGTGCTCACCATTGCTGCCGCGGCCACGAGCCTCGCCGCGCCACCCGCGGCTGAACGGCACGACGAGGCGATAGCGATCGAAGGTTTGCTGAAGGCGGGATGGGAGGTCGCGGGCTTCACGAGCACGTTCGACAATCGCTCGGCCATGATCCTATTCCGCCATCCAAAGGAGGTGTCGCTGGTCCAATGCCTGACCGGCTATGACGTCACCCGCACGCCACGCACCTACACCAACTGCTATCGCCTGCGGTGACGCCGAGATGAAGCCGCGACGGCGGCGCACGAATGCAGCATCCTTTTGGATCGGTTGCGACAACCAGCGCCCGCAGCCGGCAGCAGCGGACCTTCGGCAAGCCCTCGAGAAACCACAAAATCTGATCCGCGTCAGACTCCCATGAATATTTGTTGACTCAATTTATATACATTTAGTAGCGTCCGGCCCGAGCGGGACCTCTAGGGGGAGCTACCGCCGCCAGCCAGCCGAGGGACCGACCGAATCCCAGCCAGCCAGCGTCTCAATGCACTGGGGGATTCAATGGTGAAGTCTGTGGTCGCACGCGCGTTCGCGTGCGCAGTTGCTTGCGTATTTTTTGTGAGTGCAACTTCGGCTCAGGATGGTGGCTCCAGCCCGACGGACGGGGAGGCGCCGGCCCTTCTCTCCGGCGCTAGCACGCCGTTGCCGAATGTCGTGGTGACGGCACCAAAGCAGAAGACGAAAGCCAAGAAAGAGGAGGCAGCCGGCAAGTCCCAAGGTGGCGGCGGCTCGGCTGACAACGCAACCGGAGAAGCAGCCGCACAGGACTCAGGCGGCATCGGAGGCGTTCTCGATTCCGACGTCAAAGTCGACGGCGTCATGCTCAGCGGCCCGGCGATTTCCGACACGGGCACCACTAAATACGATTCCCATAATGTGCGTGCGCGGTCACTGGGTGGCGGAGACGCGAACACCTTCGTGCGCAACGCGCCGAACATCCAGTTCCAGGACCAGACTTCGACAGATGCCGGCATCAATCCTTATCGCGAAATCGACACCAAGCCGATGCTGTTTTCCATCAGCGGAGGCCGCACTTATCAAAACAACATCGTCATGAACGGCGTCTCGATAAACAATATGGTTGGCCCGATCGAGAATACCGACAAAGAGCTGGATCACGACCCGTTCCCATTGCACGATGTCGTCTACGGCGTGCATCCGCAGACTGTTTACGTCCCGGTCGAATTTCTTGACACTGCCACGATCATCGATAGCAACGCTTCGGCCAAGTATGGAGATTTCCAGGGCGGGGTCGTACTCTTCGACTTGGCTTCGCCTCCAACCGATCGCTGGCGCTCAACGCTCAAATACGACCGCCATACGGACTCGATGGTCCACTACAAGATCGGCACGGTAGACGGCACCAATCCGCTCAACCGCAAAGCACCAGAGTTCACCAAGGATAACGTTGCCGTTTCGATTGGCGGACCGATCACGACGGACTTCGCGGTTATTGCGCAGTACAGCGGAAAGTATGCCGAAACGTCACAGCAAAAAAATTACGAGTTCTTCGACAAGATCGTCGGCATGGAATCGTCGAACGATTTTTTCCGCGCCGCCGCCTCGCTCAAGACAGATTACGGCCGCTTCAAGCTCGAATCCTCAAAGACCGACTACATGCAATCGTGGGAAAGCGAGGCTTCCCGCAACATGTTCATCAACGTCGAAAGCTACGGCCACTCGACTCAACTCGAATACAAAAACGAGCTGCCAGCACTCGACTATTCAGAACTCGGCATCACTGGTGTAGCCGTCACCGCGAGGGCCTACTACAACGACAGCGAGACCGCCAACGTCTCAAACGGCGATACCTCATGGGCGTGGGTGGGCATGCAGCGTCGGAAGGGGCGCAACGATCCGCCTTCCGCCTGGGCAACGGTCTTCGACGCAACAACGACCGACGATTGGTGCCGCCCACTACCAATCGAGGCCCTAGGCGTCACGGCCGTTCAAGACAACACGGCCTGCCGCGAAGGCGGCTGGGGAAGTTTGTACCAGGGACAGGAGGATCTCGGCATTCAAGCTGACCTAACCGGCAATCTGCTGTGGGGACGCTTCCTCGTCGGGGGCGAGGCGAAGCGGCTCGAGGGCACGCGTGCACGTCCTAGAGAGCTAACGGTCTATTCGAGCTTCAACACGCTGTTCAACGCACCCACCGTTTCTGAGTTCATCTGCCCGGAGGGCGACGAAGCGTGCACCTCGGAACAGTATGCCCGCATCTGGACCGTTCAGCCCATCTTCGACATCTCGGCAGAAGTCAACAGCATCAATCTGTTCGCCGAGATCGACCAAACGTTCGGCTGGCTCAACATCCGCGCTGGCGTCCGCTTTGACTATGAAGACTATTTCGCCAATCCAAATTTCGCGCCACGCCTTGTCGGCACGCTGATGCCGTTCGACTGGTTCAGCATCTCAGGCGGTTTCAATCGCTACTACCACGGAGGTTCGCTCTATTACGCCATCCGCGATGCTCAGCCGCGCACCACAACTTACACTCGCAACGCTCACGATGGAGACGGCAACGTCTCTGAAATCGTGACCGCCCGGGAGTTTCCCGGATATTCGTATCAGTCGGCCGGCCTCGATACGCCCTTTAAGGACGAATACACTGCGGCCATGCGCATCAAAGATCCGCTGCTTGGTGGAAACTTCCGCATTCGTTACCTCGAACGGCACGGGAAAGACGAGTTCTCGCGCGAGGACTGCGAGGTCGTAAGCTCACTGTGCAATGTTCTAAGCAACAATGGCGAGAGCTTCTATCGATCCTGGACGGGCGAGTACGCCACATTCTGGAAGAACGCCGACACGACGATATTGAGCTCAGTGGGCCTCACGGGATCCATCACATGGTCAGAGCAAACGACAAATCGTGGAACGTATTTCGACGGTGACGGCAGCGAGGAATACATCCTCTACAACGGGCAGCGCTTTACGCAGGAAAACTTCGTGGCGATTACCGGCAATCTCGATATCCCTATTCGTATCGGCGCGCTCCTGACCACGAACTGGTTCAACGATACCGTAGGCTTCGATATCAACGTCGGTTTCAACTTTGGTTACGAGGGTGTCTATGACACCGGAGTGGACGAGATCATTGATGGACTGACGTACAATGTGTTTGCTGACCGGACATTCAAGGACACGTTGATTCTGGATCTGTCAGGCCATGTCAAAATAACCGAGCATGCTGCAATAGAGTTTCAGGTCAACAACCTGACCGACAGCATCGGAAACTCCGTCGCCAACAACCAGAATCCATGGGTGCGCGGCCGTAGCTATTGGGTCGGCTCCACCGTACGCTTCTGATGACGGAACCGAACAAACACCTGACATTCAGGAACTCAACATGGACGGTGAGCGCGCTTGCGCTCGCCATCCTCTTCATCGTGATCGCCGCCGTCGGAGCGCTGCGCCCGCAGCACAGCGTCCCACTCGACGCGCATTTCCCCACAGCGCCGACGTCGGCAGATCTTGCAGCACTTCGCCAAGCCTATGCCGGCCCGCCGCACTCCTGGCCGCGACCGCGTCTCCTGGCAGGCGCGGAATTCGTTGAAATGGCCCCGCTCGCCCTCCGCGAGCCGTCGGACGGACGCGAGCGCAATCTCGCCCGTCTCGGCGCGCAGTTGTTCGAGGATCCTCTCCTGTCGGCATCCGGACACATCTCGTGTCAGAGCTGCCATAATCGTCGTCTCGGCTGGGGCGACGCGTTGCCGACATCGTTCGGTCACAGTCGGACACAGGGACGCCGCAACGCACAGAGCCTCTTCACGGTCGGCTACAAATCGCAGTTCTTCTGGGATGGCCGCGCAGCCTCGCTCGAAGAACAGGCGTTGGGACCGCTCACCGACGGTCGTGAGATGGCGAACCATGACATCGCGGGTCTTGTCGCCCGCGTCGAGGCAATTGACCGCTACCGCGAAGCCTTCGCAGCGGTGACGGACCACGCTCACATCGGCATCGACGATATCACGACGGCGCTCGCCGCCTTCCAGCGCACGCTTGAGCGACAGACGCGCTTCGACCGCTTTATGGAGGGTGATAATACGGCGCTGACCGACGCGGAGATCTGGGGCCTGCATCTTTTCCGCACGAAGGCGGGATGCGCCAATTGCCATAGCGGCGCGACGCTCAGCGACGGCAGGTTCCACAATCTCGGCTTGAGCTTCTTCGGCCGCAGGCTCCAGGACCTTGGGCGCTACGGCGTGACAGGAAATACAGAGGATACGGGGCGCTTCCTCACCCCATCTCTGCGGCATGTTTCGAAGACCGCCCCCTACATGCACAACGGCATCTTTCCCACTCTTGGGGGCCTCGTCCGGTTCTACGAGGGAGGCGGAGGACGCGTACGAACGGATCGCCCCGTTTCGCCCGAGCGAGCGGCAGAGCGCGCCGCCGCCGCGGAAAAGTCGTCTCAGCTGAAATCATTCCAGCTCACGCCGGCAGAGCGGCAGGCGCTCGTATCCTACCTGGAGGCGCTTTAGCGGCCCACTTGGGCTAAGCTATTGAAAATAAAACAAACACCCTGATGGTGAGCCGGGAGGGAATCGAACCCTCGACCCCATGATTAAAAGTCACGTGCTCTACCCCTGAGCTACCGGCCCGCGTCAATAGGTTAGCGGTTGCTAGCGGATCCAGGGTGGGGACCGGCGCCTACTGACTCGCGCTTTCTAGTTGATCCTGAGCGCCAGTCAAGCACGTGGCGCTTGAGAATAGCGCGCCACCAATACGACGCCTACGGTTCATCGCCCATCTGACAGAGCTTTGCTTCCGATCGCCGCTGCGTTATCTCGTGAAGGGCCATGTATGAGAAGATTTCCGATCGCCTAATTCCGACCGAGCGGTTCCTGTGGCGCCTGCTCAAGCACGCGCTTTACGTCTTCTGCCTTCTGGCAGTTTCCCTCACGGTCGGAGCGGTAGGCTTCATGCTCCTCGAAGGCTCCAGCCTCGAGGCCGCCGCTTTCCAGTCCGCCCACATCCTGAGCGGGTTCGGCCTCGCGCAGGTCCCAAGCAGCCTGCCGGGACGCATGTTCGCAGCGGCGTTCGGATTGTATGCAAGCCTGTTCTTCCTGGCGGCCTTCAGCGTCATTTTCGCTCCCGTCGTGCACCGCATCCTGCATAAGCTGCACCTCGATGAGGACCAGCAGAAAAACAACTAGCGCGATGGCTGATGCATCCGGAACACGCTCCTCCACCGCCTTCGCTCGATGTCCACGCGGCGCTGCGTCGGCCGGCATGGCAGGCGCGCCGGTGCCTGCGTCGCACCGGACACATCACCGCCGCGATGACTATCTTTTCCCCTGGAGGTGAGGCGTGATTGCTCTCTGGATCATCATCGCAGCGGTGATGTTCGGTCTGTATAACGTTTTCATCAAACTCTCGGCCGACCACATCAACCCCATCCTGGGTGCGGTGGTGCTGCAATTTGTGGCGGCCTTCATCGGGCTCGGCCTGCTTCTGGCCAGCCAAGCGCAATCGGACAGCCCCCTAATCTGGTCGGGTCGTGGCCTTCTCCTCGCAACGCTGGCCGGGGTTGCTATCGGGCTGGTGGAAATCCTGGCCTTCTTCATCTACGGGCGGGGCGTGCTGGTGGCGGTCGGAAATCCTTTGATTGTGGGCGGCTCGCTGATCGTCACCACCGCGATCGGCGTTTTCCTGCTGCGTGAAACGATCAATCTAGCACAGGCTGCCGCGATCCTTCTGATCACCGGCGGTGTGCTGCTGCTGGCGCTAACGGCCGCCCGCACCTGAGCCCCCAATCGGCACGGAGGCTTGCCGCGAACCCGGTCTCCCGGGAAAATGCCGCGTCGCTTTCCGGTGTGCCCGCGCGCTACATGGACCGGACACAGCGCACCAAGCGCCGGATCCGCCATGAGCCCACCCCGCACCTCCATCACCCCTGTTGACGCCAAGCCCCAGCGCCTCAAGGCCGTTGGCTTGATGCTGATGGCGGTGGCGCTCTTCTCCGGCCTCGACGCCTCGGTCAAATATCTGGTCACGCGCGAAGGGCTCGGCATCGGGCAGGTGGTCTGGTCCCGGTTCATCGGCCAGTTCGGATTGCTGCTGCTGCTTGTGCCAACTTTCCGCATCATGAGCGCACGGGCGCTCTTCACGACAAGCCGGCCCGGCCTCCAGCTCCTGCGCTCGGTGCTCATGGTCGCAACCACGGCCTTTAATTTTCTAGCGCTCCAGCATCTCCGGCTCGACCAGACCGTCACCATCGTCTTCCTGGCACCCCTCGTCGTGGCGCTCCTCGCCGGTCCGCTGCTCGGCGAGTGGGTCGGCCGCCGGCGCCTCGCCGCGATCCTGATCGGTTTCGTCGGAGTTCTGATTGCGGTGCGCCCCGGTCTTGGCGGCATCCACCCGGCGGTGCTCTACGCGTTTGCGGGCATGCTGGCGTATGCGCTCTTCATGCTGCTCACCCGCCACATGGCGCACCTCGATCCGCCACTGGTCACGCTGTTCTATTCGATGTTCGTTGGAACCGTCGGCGCTATCCCCTTCGCAATCGCCGACTGGCAAACGCCGCCCGATGCGCTGGCCTGGGTGCTGCTCTGCTCGCTCGGCATTCTCGGCGGGCTCGGCCACTGGCTGTTCATCCACGCCTATCGCTTGGCGCCGGCCTCCTCGATCGCGCCCTTCCTCTACATGCAGCTCCTGACCATGGTCGCGTTCGGCTATGCGGTGTTTGGCGATCTGCCTGACGCACTGACGCTGGTGGGCGCGTCCCTGATCGTGGGCTCGGGCATCTATCTCGTTCAACGAGAGCGCCGCATCGTAAGCGAGATGTCGGAAGCGAAAGTCCCTGCCTGAGGGGTCGGCTTAGGTGGTGAGCCGCGCTTTGGTCTCCTCGGCCCACGCGTCGAAGCGCCCCTCGGAGATGGCCGCACGCATGGCCGCCATCAGATCCTGGTAGAAGACCGTATTCACCCACGAGAGGATCATCGCGCCGAGGTACTCGCCAGAGCGGATGAGGTGGTGCAGATACGCACGCGAATAGTCGCGCGCCGCAGGGCACGAGCTTTCGGGATCGAGCGGCGCGGCGTCGTCCGCGTGCTGGGCGTTACGCAGGTTCACCGCTCCTGCCCAGGTATAGGCGAGCCCGTGCCGACCGTTCCGCGTCGGCAGCACGCAGTCGAACATGTCGACGCCGCGCCGCACGGATTCGATGAGGTCGAGCGGCGTCCCGACGCCCATGAGATAGCGCGGCTTCTCCTTCGGCAAAAACGGCAGCGTGGCGTCCAGCGTTTTGAGCATGAGGTCATGTCCCTCGCCGACCGCGAGCCCGCCGACCGCGTAGCCTTCGAGATCCATGGCCACGAGTTCTTCTGCCGAGCGCCGCCTGAGCTCCGCGTCCGTCCCGCCCTGCACGATGCCGAACAGCGCCTGGCCGGGCCCTGCGCGGCCCTCGGCGCGCTGCGCTTCGAAAGTGCGCCGCGAACGCTCTGCCCAGCGCAGCGAAAGCTCCATCGCCCGCTGCACCTCCCGCGTCTCCGCCGGAAGCTGGATGCATTCGTCGAGTTGCATCTGGATGTCGGACCCGAGCAGGCACTGGATCTCGATGGCGCGCTCCGGCGTCAGCATGTGCCGCGAGCCATCCAGATGCGACTGGAACAGCGCTCCCTCCTCGCTGATCTTGCGGATCCGCGCGAGGCTCATGACCTGGAAGCCGCCCGAATCCGTCAGGATCGGCTTTTCCCAGCGCATGAACTTGTGCAGCCCGCCAAGCCGCGCCACGCGCTCGGCTCCGGGCCGCAGCATCAGGTGATAGGTGTTGCCGAGCAGGATGTCGGCGCCGGCTTCCGAGACCTGCTCCGGATAGAGCGCCTTGACGGTTGCAACCGTGCCGACCGGCATGAACGCCGGCGTACGGATGATGCCGCGCGCTGTCACGATCTCGCCGCGGCGCGCCGTTCCGTCTGCGCCGAGCAAGCGGTAATGAAACTCAGTCATGAAGGGTCCTGTCTTCGTCGCGGGCTGGAAACAGCAGCGACGCATCGCCATAGGAATAGAACCGGTAGCCCGACGCCACCGCGTGCGCATAAGCGGCCTGCATCGTCCCAAGGCCCGAGAACGCAGCCACCAGCATGAACAGGGTCGAGCGCGGCAGATGGAAGTTCGTCATCAGCACGTCGACGGCGCGGAAGCGATAGCCCGGCGTGATGAAGATCGCGGTGTCCCCCGTGAACGGCCGCAGGGTCCCATCCTCCGCGGCAGCGCTCTCGAGGATGCGCAGCGAGGTCGTGCCGACGGCGACGATGCGTCCGCCCCGGCTCCGCGCGGCATTGAGCGCCTCCGCCGCGGCCGACGTGACCTCGCCCCACTCGGCATGCATCGTATGGCCCTGCGTATCGTCAGCTTTGACGGGAAGGAACGTTCCCGCGCCGACGTGGAGCGTCACGAACTGATGCGCCACACCACGCTCCGCGAGCGCCGCCAGAAGCTCGGACGTGAAATGCAGCCCCGCGGTTGGAGCGGCCACCGCGCCATCCTGCGCGGCGAACACGGTCTGGTAGCTCGTGCGGTCGCTCGGCTCCGGCGCGCGGCGTCCGGCGATGTAGGGCGGCAGGGGCATGTTGCCGATGCCGAGGATCGCAAGGTCGAGATCGGGTCCTGAAAGATCGAATGCGAGTTCCACCTCGCCGGCCTCGAGCTTGGCGGTCACAGTGGCATCCAGCGCGGCCATCAGGCAGGCCATGCTCTCGCTCTCAGAGCCGAACCGCACGCGGTCGCCAACCACAAGGCGCTTCGCCGGACGGGCGAGCGCCCGCCAGCGGCTGGCGTCAACACGGCGCAGGAGATTGAAGCTGACGAACGACCTCAGCTCGCCGCGGATGCGCACGCCCTCGAGCGCCGCCGGGATGACCCGCGTATCGTTGAGCACGAGCACATCGCCCGGCCGCAGAATATCCACGAGGTCCCGCACGCCTCGATCAGCGAGCGGCGGGCTTTCCCCCGGCGCGACCACGAGCAGGCGCGCTGCATCGCGCGGCTCCACGGGGCGGAGCGCGATACGGTCCTCTGGCAGCTCGAAGTCGAAGAGATCGGTGCGCATGGGCGCCTGTCATAGCCCCAAGTCGCCCCTGGGCGGAACCCCTGCGACAAGAGAACGTTGCCGAATTGAGGCCGCACCAACGCGCGGGCATCACCCATTTTGCAGAAAGTGAGTAGCCACCTTATGCCCGATCCGACAAAACCGGAGAGATCGCCCTCCCGTCCTGATCCGCACAAGCCGCCGGAGCCATTGCGGCCGGATCCGACCCGGGAGCCCACGCCCCCGCCGGAAGAAAAACCCGAGCCCAAGATCGAGCCGCCACCCGAGGCAGGGAAGCCAGGCTTATGGAGCGCGGATGGCTCCGATGAGCCCGGAGAGAGCCGCCACCAGCCACGATAGGATGAGGAGCGAGCCCCCGATCGGGGCGGCGAAGGGAAACAGTCTGTCGCCGAGCATCACGCGCGCCACGACATCGCCGGAGAAAAGCGCCACGCCAAAGAGCATGAGCGAAGCGCTGACCAGGAAGCCAAGCGGCGCCGGCGATGCGCCGGCAAGCGTGGATAGAGCGACCGCCGTGCCCCCATGAAGGATGAGGAAGAGCGCGGCCGTCATCAGCGAAGGATCGGACACGCGGTGTGCCGCGGCGGCAGCCAGCGCGACGCCAGCCGCACCAAACAGGCCCGCCACGGCAACGTTCCAGAGTGCCCAGCTTCCCGCCGTCATCGCGGCACCTCGCTCTCAGCCGGAGGGCCCTTGCCTATCCTTAGGGCAAGGGCCCTCCGGGAGTTCTTATCCAGCGTCGGCCGCAACCTTCACCGAGAGCATCTTGTCCGGGTTCTGCACGGGCTCGCCGCGCTTGACCTTGTCGACGTTCTCCATGCCCTCGATCACTTGGCCCCAGACCGTGTACTTGCGGTCGAGGAACGTCGCGTCATCAAAGCAAATGAAGAACTGGCTGTTGGCGCTGTCGGGAGACGCCGCGCGCGCCATCGAGCAGACGCCGCGCACATGCGGCTCGGCGTTGAACTCGGCCTTAAGGTTCGGATACTTCGAGCCGCCGGTGCCGGTGCCTTGCGGGCAGCCCGTCTGCGCCATGAAGCCATCGATCACGCGATGGAACACGATGCCGTCATAGAAGCCCTCGCGCGCGAGCTGCTTGATGCGCTCCACGTGGTTCGGTGCGAGGTCCGGCCGGAGCCGGATCACCACGCGGCCCTGCGTGGTCTCGATGACGAGCGTGTTTTCGGGATCGGTGATGTCGGCCATGGGAAAGCTCCACTTGTTTGAGGGGGCATGAGACGTCCGCGCCGGCACGCTTCCGCCCGCACGGAAACGCCGCATCGCGGCTGGGGTTCAAGGCGCCGCGGGCGCCATGTACATTTTTACGATCGTGTCGGGATTGGGCGGCGGCTCGCCCTTGGCGATCTGGTCCACATACTGCATGCCATCCACGACCTGCCCGAAGACAGTGTACTGGCCGTTAAGATGCGGTGCGTGCGTGAACGTGATGAAGAATTGGCTGTTGGCGCTGTTCGGATCGTTGGTGCGCGCCGCGCCGAGCGTTCCGCGCTCAAAGGCCGTCGGCGTGAATTCGGCCGGCAGATCCGGATACTTCGAGCCGCCTGCGCCCGTACCCTGCGGATCGCCCGTCTGCGCCATGAAGCCGGGGATCACGCGATGCCACTTGAGGCCGTTGTAGAAGCCTTCGTTGACCAGCATCTTGAAGCGTTCGACGTGCTTCGGCGCCAGGTCCGGACGAAGCCGAATGGTCACCTTGCCGCCCTTGAGCTCGAGGATCGCGGTGTTCGCCGGATCGTTCGCGACAGCGCCCGTTGTCACCGCACCGGCCTCTGCGGCCGGCGCCGGAATGGCGACCTGACCGTTGGAGCCGCTGCAAGCCGCAAGCGCGCACATCAGGACCGAGGCAGCGAGAATTCGAATCATAGTCATGAGCGTTCTCCCGCCCGTTCCATCGGGCCGGCACGCTTGCCGAGTCCCGTGCGCACGTTATGGCCTCTCGGCATCCGCCCGGCAACCACCGCCGTTGGCTTTTATTGGCTCGATTTCGCTTTCGTGGCGAGCCGCACCGCCACGCCGGTGGATACGAACGGCGTTACGTCGCCGCCCATGAGCGCGATCTGCCGCACGAGGTTGGCCGCGATATGCCGCACCGCGGGCGAAGCGGCCACGAACACGGTCTGCACCGAGGGCGCCATCTCGCCGTTCATATTGGCCATCTGCATTTCGTAGTCGAAATCCGTCCCGTCACGCAGGCCACGGAAGATCACGTCGGCGCCGTAGCGTTGCGCCGCGGCGACGGACAAATCCGAGAAGGTCACAACCTCGATGGGAATGCCGGCCGTACCCGCCACGGCCCGGGTTTCCGCCTCGAGCATCTCCACCCGCTCGTCCTCTGAGAACAGCGGCGTCTTGGTTGCATGCACGCCGACGCCAATGACGAGCCGGTCCACGAGCCGGGCGGCCCGCGCGATGATGTCGATGTGCCCCAGGGTGACGGGATCGAACGATCCTGAATAGAAGCCGGTTCTTATCATGCCGCTATGTAGCCGGCCCCAACCGCCCGGAGCAACCGCCAAAACCTAGCGAGCGATACAAAAAGACCGGGCACGGCCCGGCCTCTCCAGCGATTGTCCGCTAAACCGGCGGTGCGAGCCGGACCTTGATCCAAGCCTTATTTGAGAGCGGTCTCCGGCTGGCGCGGGGCGAACACATCCTCAAGATTGAAGCGGCAGCCCAGGCCGACGCTATAGATCCAGCGCTGGTCCGCCATGAGCGCGGTCTTCGAAAGCGATCCAGCTCTTGTGCGCGCGATCTCTGATCGGCTCGCCGAGCAGACGGCCCGCGGTGCGCTTCACGCTACGATTCTCGCAGGGCTGACCGGCGAAGAGCGCGCGGCCGCCTTGATGATCGAGTTCGCCCTGCGGACTGGCCGGGAGGCGGCAGCGGGCCTCGTTTTCGAGATGCCGCTCTCCCGCAACGACAGTGCCGAGCACATGGCGCTCAATGCGGATACGGTCTCACGCATGCGTGAGAAACGGCTGGTCGTGCCAACCAGCCGGCGCGACTTCACCTGTCCGTACCTTACGGAACTGGGGCGTGCCTGCCCGCTGGCCTCGACGATCAAGCGCGCGCACCTGGCAAAACGCTTACCTCAAAAGTGAGGCGGTCTCCTTAAACCGGAACGGCTCTATGCGCGGATGAGATGCGGTCCGATGTCGGCCAGCGTGCGGCAGCCTGCGAGCGCCATCGCGATCTCGAATTCATCGCGCAAGAGGCGCAGCACGTGCGCAACGCCGAAAGCGCCGTTGACCGCGAGCCCATAGACGATCGGCCGGCCAATGAGCACCGCGGAGGCGCCAAGCGCCAGCGCCTTGAGCACATCCGTCCCGCGCCGGATTCCGCCGTCGAGCATGAGCGGCACGCGCCCCGCCACGGCCGCGGCGATCTGGGGCAGCACGTCGATCGTCGCCGGCAGCGTGTCGAGGGTCCGCCCGCCGTGGTTCGAAACGATGATCCCGGCAGCTCCCACCTCGACCGCACGCACCGCGTCGTCCACCGAGAGGATGCCCTTGAGAAGCAGCGGAAGCCGCGTCTCTGATCGAAGCCAGGCCACGTCGTCCCATGTCGGCGCGGCCGCCAGGAAGCGGTCGAACACCGCGCTCCCTCCGGGCGCGACCGGAGGCAGCTCTGTGCCGTAATCCTTGAGGTTCTCGGCTCTGATGCCGAGCGGCAAGGCGAACCCGGCGCGGTGCTCGCGGTTGCGCACGCCGTTGATCAGCGCGTCGACGGTCAGCACGAGCGCCTCGTAGCCAGCCGCCTCCGCCCGGCGCGCAAGCTTGAGCGTCGCCGCCCTCTGGGGTTGCATGTAGAGCTGAAACCATCGGCACGAGGCCCCTGCCTCCGCCGCCTCCTCGAGAGTCACGCTCGCCTGGGTCGAAAGCACCATGCCGGCGTCCTGCGCCTCGGCCGCCATCGCCGTCGCGCGCTCTCCGTCGGGATGCGCCAGCTTCTGATACGCAACCGGCGCCACAAAAAGCGGATGCTGATAGCGCTGCCCGATCAGCTCCAGGCGCGTGTGCCCGCCGGGCCCGCCTGCGAGCACACGTGGCACGATGGCGAGCCGGTCGAAGGCCTCACGGTTCCAGCGCACCGTGATCTCGTCCGCCGCCCCGCCCGAAAAATAGGCCCATGCCATCGCATCGAGCCGCTGCTCGGCAAGGCGCTCGTAGTCGGCGAGCGAGACGGGCCTCGGTTCGCCTGTTCGCATGAACTCAGGTCTCCGCCCAGTGGCGGATCAGGTTGTGGTAGTGCGCGGTGAGACCCACCACGGCCGGATCGTCGTCGGGGAGGCGCGTTCGGATACTCATGATCGACATGTCGAGATCGTAGAGCATGTGCCGGCGCCAGTCGTCCTTGATCATTGATTGCGTCCAGAAGAACGAGGCCCAGCGGCTGCCCCGCGTGACCGGCGTCACGCTGTGGAGGCTGGTGGCCGGATAGACGACCATATGCCCCGCGGGCAGCTTCACCGTGTGGGTGCCGTAGGTATCGTGCACGACAAGTTCACCGCCATCGTAATCCTCAGGCGGCGTGAGGAACAAGGTCGACGACACGTCGGTGCGCATTCTCTGTCCGCCCGGCAGCGAGCGGATGGAGCCATCCACGTGCGCGCCGAAGGTCATGCCTTCGTCGTAGCGGTTGAACATAGGCGGGAGCACGCGCAGCGGTAGCGCGGCCGTCATGAACCTCGGAGTGTTGGCAAGCGCCCTGAGGACGATCTGGCCGAGTTCCTGCGCGGCCGGCGAATCCGTCGGGATCTGCAAGTTGTTCTTGACCTTGACGGCCTGGTCTCCGGCGGTGATGCGCCCATCGACCCACTCGGTGCTTTCGAGAACGCGGCGGACGTGTGCCACCTCATCGGGCTTGAGCACATCGGGGATGGTGACGAGCATGCGCGCACTCCTGAAGACGAAAAAGGCCGGGCGAGCCCGGCAATTCCGCTTGTACCGTGCCGCCCGGGCGTAACAAACACGCCCGGGCGGTGATGTCGAGAGATTGTTTCCGACAAAAGTCAGAAATCAAAGCTGGTGCCGATCCGGAAGGTGCGCGGGGCACCAAGAGTGGCCCGGCTGGCCGCCCAGTTGGAGCTGACGACGTACTCCTCGTCGAACACGTTATCGATGTTGAACTGGAGAGCAATGTTCTCCGTCAGGTCGTACGAGGCCATCAGGTTGACCAGGAAATAATCGGGCAGCTTGCCGTACTTCCCGTTCGGAATGATGCGGAGCGCATCGTCAGGCCGGCCAAACCAGGAATCTCCGACGTACTGCACGCCGCCACCGAGCGTAAACCTGTCGGTCACGTCGTAGGTCATCCAGAGGTTGGCGAAGAAGTTCGGCGTGAAGGCCAGCTCATCGCCGCTCGTCCGCGTTGCGCCGGCAAACCCGGGGGCATCGGTAGCGGTGTCGTTGTAGTCGTCCGGATTGGCTCGTCTGCGGACCTCGTCGAGATAGGCGCTATGCTTGCGCTCGCTATCGAGAATGGTGAGACCGCCAAAGACTTTCCACCGGTCTGTGAGATTGCCGGCGATGCCGAGCTCAATGCCTTGAACCTGCTGCTCGCCATACCCCTTCAGCGAGTCGACGGTTTCACTCACGTCACGCCCGGTGATCGGCACCTTCTTCTTGACCGTATGGAACGCCGCTGCCGTGGTTGAAAGCTTGCCCCCGAAGAAGTCCCACTTCACGCCGATTTCGTAGTTGTGGGCTTCGACAGGATCGGCATGCGGAACGAACCCTGGGAACGCGTTACCGCCTTCGCGAGAAATATCGGGGTTCGAAAGGAAGGATCCCGGCGGCAACGCTGAGACGCCATAGGAGCCATAGAACGTGCCGTCGCGGACAGGCTTGTAGACAAGGCCGACCTTGCCGCTCAGCGTGGTTTCGCTGTCTTCGTACTTTCCGTTGTCGAGCCCGTTGGGGCTTCCGTCGGCATTCGCGCTATTGATCTCGACATCGTAATGCTCGACACGCAGGCCGCCGACCAGATCGAGCTGCCTCGTGAGCTGAATCGTATCGTAGAAATAGCCCGCGATCGTTTCGATTTCGACGCCATTGCGCTGCGTCGGGCTCTGCCACGGGCCGGAGTAGCGATCCGGATCGGGATCGAACAGATCCGTCTGCCCGCCCGGATTGGTGAGCGTGGGATACCGGTTCGCGTCGGACCGCTCGTTCGTGTATTCGACACCCGTCGAAATCGTGTGCCTGAAACCGCCCGCAACGAACGTGCCGGCGAGGTTCGTCTGGTTGCTCCACGTCTCGTTGACGCGATCGTAATACTGAAGCTGTGTCGTCGCGAGCGTCGCGTCGGCGCTGATTCCGGTCGGGATCGCATACCGTGCCGCGCGATCCCCGCGCTCCCACACGGTCTGATTCGTGATCGTGAAATTATCAGAGAGGTCGTGCTCGAAGCGAGCAAGCACACGGTCGCCCACGACGTCGTCATAGTCGCTCCGCAAGCCATAGAAATTGTCGCGGCTCGCGCGGCCCGCACTTGGATTGTAGTTCCAAAGCCCGCTCATCGTGGCGCCCGGAACACCCCAATCGGGGACGTCTTTCCGCTGCAGACGCTCGTAGGAGAAGATGGCCCGGGTTTCCGTGCCGAGCCCGAAGGCGATCGACGGCGCGAGACCGTAGGCATCGAGCTCAGCGACGTCGCGGCCCATGACGCCGCCGTTCTCGTACATGCCGTTCATGCGCACCGCCACCGTGCCGACGCGCTGGTTGACGTCGATCGTCGAGCGGAAGAGCGGATCGGTGCCGTGCTCGTCGAAGGTCAGGCTGGCCTCGCCACGAACGAAGTTCTCGGTGGTGGGCGTCTTGGTGATGATGTTGACGTAGCCCGCAGCGCCGCCACGACCATTGTCCGCCGCCGCGCCCTTGATCACCTCGACCTGATCAACGTTGAACATGTCGCGCGCGAAGCTGCCTGAGCTGCGCACGCCATCGGTGAAGATGCTGCCGCTCGTATCGAGGCCCCGGATCTTGAAGTTGTTGATCGAGGTTGCGAAGCCGTTCTCGCCGGCGTCGAACGTGATGCCGGGCGTGTTGCGCAAAGCCTGCGTCAGGTTCGTCGCCCCACGCTCGCTGATGATCGTCCCCGGAATCACGGTCACCGTCTGCGGCGTATCGAGCAGCGGGCCCGTGAACTTGCTTGAGGATGAGTATTCCGCGTTGTACTGACCCTGCGCCACCGGGCCGGCCTGGCCCGGCAAGGGCGGCGCGTCGGAGCGTTCTGCCGTGGCCGGAGCTGGCGGCGGCGCAACGGGCGCAGGGCTCGTCGGCGCGGCCTTCTTCTTGGCAGTCGCCTGCGTCTTCTTTTTCGCGGTCGTCTCGACGACGAGCGGCGGCAGATCGGCTGGCTCCGCGGCCTGCTGTGCCTGAGCCACCGTGGCCGGGCTGGCAGCCAGAACCGCGAACGCGGTGAAAAGCTTCAGCTGCGCGCCCTCCGGGCGAACCTCCTCGCTTGCGGAAAAGTCTCCCCCTGAAATTTGGGCCCCAAGGCTTTCGTTAGACAGAACCGTCTCCGGCTCACGAGTTGACGTCATGATTTTCCCCACCAAGATCCCTCATCAGGGGTCCCGAAAAAAACGTGCGGAGGGCGCGCCATTCGCGAAGCGCTGCCCGCTCAATGGGGACGAGAAAAATATACCCAACCTTGCAAGTCAACAATACGGGCCGTTTGCGGACCTTTCCAGGCCCCTCAGGATGCGCCTTCGCAACAACGGCACAAAATGCATTTTCGCCGGGTCCGCGTCTTCATCAGGTTGAATTCAAGCGATAATTCCACCCAGACGGAGCGGCGCGATTTGCCGAAAATCAATACTTCAATCGAAAAGCAAAGCGAAATCTGGATCCCACAATCATCCGGATGAATGCATCGGGATTAATCCGGATAAACGGTTCCAATCGCGCGTTTCGGGAAACTCAATCGGCGGATGAAAACACTAGCCAGCCTCTGAAGCAACAATCGAAGCGGGACTCTCCCGAAACGTCTCGTCGATTGGACGTTCGAGAGAAATCCGCCGCTTGGATCGATTGTTGCCCGCCCTGATCATGCTGCCTCGATTCCACGGTGCAACCCCGTGGAACCGACCTCATTCGGCGTCGGGCTCCGTTCCGTTCTCGCCGTCCGACCCTTCGTCGGAAATGCGCTCGACGGATACGACGCGCTCGATCGCCTCGGTCTTGAAGACCCGCACGCCCTGGGTATTGCGGCCCGCAATGCGCACGTCATCGATCGGGCAGCGGATGAGCTGTCCGCCGTCCGTCACCAGCATGATCTGATCGCTGTGCTCGACCGGGAACGAAGCCACGAGATTGCCGTTGCGCTCGTTGACGACCATGGCGACGATGCCTTTGCCGCCGCGCCCGGAGGTGCGGTACTCGTATGAGGAGCTCCGCTTGCCGAACCCGTGCTCGGAAACCGTGAGGACGAACTGTTCCTTTGCGGAAAGCTCCGCGTACCGCTCGGGCGAAAGATCGGTTGCGGCGTCCGCCTCCTCGGCGTCCTCGGCCTCGATCTCGACGTCCGGCTCTGCGTCTTCGCCGCCCTCGCTGCGCCGGATCTGCGCCGCCTGCTTGAGATAGGCGGCGCGCTCGGCGGGCGAAGCGTCGACATGCGTCAGGATCGCCATCGAGATGATCTCGTCGCCCTCGTCGAGGCGAATGCCGCGCACGCCCGAAGAGTCGCGCCCCTTGAACAGCCGGACCTCATCCTTGATCAGGAAGCGGATGCAGCGGCCATGCGCCGTGGTGAGCAGCACGTCGTCCTCCGGCGAGCAGATGGCCACCGACACGATGCTGTCGGTCGTGCCGTCCTCTCCGGCCTCGAACTTCATGGCGATCTTGCCATTGCGGTTGATGTTCTCGAAGTCGGTCAGCGCGTTGCGGCGCACGTTGCCGGCCCTCGTCGCGAACATCAGCTGCAGCCTTGCCCAGGTCTCCTGGTCCTCCGGCAGCGGCAGGATGGAGGTGATGACCTCGCCCTGTGCCAACGGCAGGAGATTGATGAGCGCCTTGCCCGCCGCCTGCGGCGTAGCCGCCGGAAGCCGCCACACCTTCATGCGGTAGCACATGCCGCGCGACGAGAAGAACAGCACCGAGGTGTGCGTGGAGGCGATGAAGATCTGCGTGACGAAATCCTCGTCGCGCGTCGACATGCCCGACCGGCCCTTGCCGCCGCGCCGCTGGGATCGATAGGTCGAGAGCGGCACGCGCTTGATATAGCCACGATGCGAGACGGTGACGACCATGTCCTCTCGCGCGATCAGATCCTCGTCCTCGAGGTCACCCTCGATATCGACGATCTCGGTTTTGCGCGGGGTTGCGAACTCCTCCTTGATGGCTGTCAGCTCGCCCTTGACGATATCGATGATCCTGAGCCGCGAGGCGAGAATATCGAGATAATCCTTGATCTCCTCGGCGATCTTCTTGAGCTCGTCCCCGATCTCGTCACGCCCGAGCGCCGTGAGGCGCGAGAGCCGCAGCTCGAGGATCGCCTTCGCCTGCTCGTCGGATAGCTGATAGGTGCCGTCCTCTGCGAGCCCGTGGCGCGGATCGGCGATGAGCGCGATGAGCGGCGCCATGTCCTTCGCTGGCCAGTGGCGCTCCATGAGCTGCACCTTCGCCTCCGCCGGCGAGGGCGAGTAGCGGATCAGCTTGATGACCTCGTCGATGTTGGCGACGGCGATGGCGAGACCGACCAGCGTATGGGCCCTGTCGCGCGCCTTGGCGAGCAAATAGCGCGTGCGCCGCGTCACCACCTCCTGGCGGAAGTGGGTGAACGCCTCGATGAAGTCGCGGAGATTGAGCTGCTCAGGCTTGCCGCCGTTGATGGCCAGCATGTTGGCGCCAAACGTCGTCTGCAGATCCGAGTAGCGCCAGAGCTGGTTCAGCACCACCTCGGCTATGGCATCTCGCTTCAATTCGATGACGATGCGCATGCCTTCGCGGTTGCTTTCGTCCCAAATGTCCGAAATGCCCTCGACCCGCTTCTCGCGCACCAGGTCGGCGATCTTTTCGATCAGCACCCGCTTGTTGACCTGGTAGGGAATGGCCGTGACGATCAGCGCTTCGCGATCCTTCCGGATCTCCTCGATCTCAACCTTGGCGCGCATGATGATCGAGCCGCGGCCCTTATGATAGGCCGCGAGCGCGCCGGCCCGCCCGAGGATGAGGCCACCAGTCGGGAAATCGGGCGCCGGGATGATCTGTGTCAGGTCCTCGATCGTCGCCTCGGGATTGTCGAGCATGAGCATGCAGGCATCGATCACCTCGCCGAGGTTATGCGGCGGGATGTTCGTCGCCATGCCGACCGCGATGCCGCCCGCGCCGTTGACGAGCAGGTTCGGGAACTTCGACGGCAGGACCGACGGCTCCTCGAGGCGGTCGTCGTAGTTCGGCTTGAAATCGACCGTGTCCTTGTCGAGATCGTCGAGCATGAACCCCGCGATCTTCGAGAGCCGCGCTTCCGTGTAGCGCTCGGCCGCTGGCGGATCGCCATCGACGGAGCCGAAGTTGCCTTGCCCGTCGATCAGCGGCACGCGCATGGAGAAGTCCTGCGCAAGGCGGACGAGCGCGTCATAGATGGCAAGGTTGCCGTGCGGGTGGAAGTCGCCCATGGTGTCGCCCACGACTTTGGACGACTTCATGTGCTTCTTGTTCCAGTCGAGACCGAGGCGCTGCATGGCATAGAGAATGCGCCGGTGCACGGGCTTGAGCCCATCGCGCACGTCGGGCAGCGCACGCGAGATGATGACGCTCATCGCGTACTCGAGGTACGAGCGCTTCATCTCGTCCTGGATGAGAACGGGGCGGATATCGCTCGGGCCCGACGCGTCGGGCCGATCGCTGGTGTCGCTCAATGTTGAAGTCCCGTTTCAGGCCGCGGAGGCACTCGTCCGCGCGCCAGGGTGAGTGGCTTGTTCCGATTTGCCGAGCTTACCCGACCCTCCCCCGCCACCGCAATGGTCGAGGGGTCGCGCCAGGAGCGCGGCAAAGCCCATAATCCGGCGAAAAGCTCCCATTGGGGAGCGGCTTAGAGCCATGTGGGGCACCGTTTCGCCCGGCCCTGCCACTGGCACGTCCCCGGAACGAAGAAAGACCGCCCTGCATTGACGAAAATGTCCGGGCGGCCACGTCTCAGCTGTCGATAACTGAAAATTTTGCCCCCGCCGCCCTCGGCCCTTCATCATTGGAGGCTTGAAGAGCCAGGGTCCGCACCACCACATGATCCGCGGTCTTGCCTTTCCAGGAAACAGGTCACCATGAAACACTTGCCGCTTGTCGCCGCCGCTCTGCTCGCCGCCGCCCCCCTGGCCGCCGCACGCGCGGACACGACCTTCGTGCCTGCCCAGTCAGACACCGAATACCTCGCCAAGGATCATCTCATCGGCGCCAAAGTCCACGGGTCGGACGGCGCCATCATCGGCGATATCGAGGACCTGATCATCAGCTCCGACAATCAGGTCGTCGGCGTCGTCATGGGGACGGGCGGCTATCTCGGCTGGGCGGAGAAAAAGGTCGGCGTGAGCCTTGCCTCCCTCAAGTTCGACGAGAAGGATGGCAAGCTCTTCGTTTCGCTTCCCGACCTGACTAAGGAGGCCCTCGCCACGGCGCCTGACTTCCAGCGCAAGCAGCCGCCGAAGTCGCTGTTCGAGCGCACCAAGGAGAAGTTCGACGAATTCTCGGACAAGTCGAAGCCGAAGATCGACGAAGCCCGGCGCAAGGCCCAGGAAGCGCTCGACGCCGCCAAGGAGGCCGCCGGCCCTGCCATCGATCGCGCGAAGGAGGCTGTTTCCGGCGCCATCGACACAGCCAAGGATGCAGTCGGAAACTCGTCTGGCCCTGACGCACCGGCCCCTGAGGCAACGCCGCCCAACGAGCCGTCGCCTCCTGCCGCGACACCTCCGCCGGCCGAGCCCTCTCCGGCTCCAGCGCAAGAGCCTGCACCCACCAACCCGTAATCGCCTCTCTGCGGATCTTCGCCCGCCGCGGCTTTGCCCGGCGGGCTTTTTTATGCCTGATCGTTTGAGAGTCTTGCCGAAGGCGAGCTGAACAAAGAAGCTTTGCCGAAGGAGAGCTAAACAAAGACGTCCTTGCCAAAGACGAGCGACAAGTCCGGCCGCGGGCGGGTACACGCGCTGCTCACAAATGTGGCCCCGTGAGCACCGCGTCGGAAAGAAGCACGATCAAGCAAGGACCTTAGAGCCGTAGCCCGTTTCCACTTAAACCGGAACGGCTCTAGAACGGAATCTCGTCGTCAAACGGCTTGTCGAGGCCGCCGCCACCGCCCTTGGATCCCCCACGCGGCCCACGCTTAGGCTCTCCGCCGCCGAAGCTGCCGGCGTCGTCGCCATAGTCGGACTGCCCGCCTTCCGCGAGGCCGCCGCCGGCACCGGTGCGCCCGTCCAGCATCGTGAGCTGCCCGTTGAACCCCTGCAGCACCACCTCGGTCGAATAGCGATCCTGCCCCTGCTGGTCCTGCCACTTGCGCGTCTGCAGCTGGCCCTCGATGTAGACCTTCGCGCCTTTGCGCAGATACTGCTCGACGACACGGCAGAGATTCTCGTTGAAGATCACCACGGAGTGCCACTCCGTCCTCTCGCGCCGCTCGCCGCTGTTACGGTCCTTCCAGGACTCGCTGGTCGCGATGCGCAGATTGGCGATCGGGCGCCCATCCTGCGTACGGCGGATCTCGGGATCACGTCCGAGATTCCCAACCAGGATCACCTTGTTGACAGATCCGGCCATGCTTCTCACTCCTCGTTGTCCGGAAATGGCGTTGGCGATGAGCGCCGCCGCCACGCACGCGGCTGCCGCTGCGTCGACTCAAGTTGGGCACCCTACGCGCATCCGCACACCACTGCGAACCGCCGCCGGGGTTGTCCCAAGCTTTTTGGAACCCACCTCCCGGGGCTTACAGTCGGCAGCCATAAGCGGAGCATGCGCGCATAAGCGTCTCGTTCGACCAGCTCGGTTCTCGTTATGTTCTAGCGTGGCGCGGTCATCTCTACAAGTGGGGACCGCTGCCTCGGCCGTGTTCTGCTTGGCCGCCAAACGCGTCTTCGCCCATCTTTATTTAGGCGCTGAACGTTGCCGCCGATAGGATTGGAAGTTAACAGATCCACAAACACGCCGAATCTCGCGGCAGAATTGCGCAACAGCGATGATGGGCCGGCCCGCGCGCGAACTCGCAAGCCGGCGCCGCGACACACAATGAAAGATGGAAACGCACCTCGTGTACGATTGCAAAAAGTGTCCCGGGTACTGCTGCTCCTATCCGCTGATCGCGCTCGACAAGCGCGACGTCGAGCGTCTGGCACGGCACCATGACATGACATTCGAAGACGCGCGCCGCGCCTTCACGCGGGAGGCCCATGGGCGCAAGTACGCCATGAAGCGCAAGCGGGACCGCCATTACGGGGCCATCTGCCGCTTCTTCGACACCACAAAGCGTTGCTGCACGGTGTATCACGCACGCCCCGCCGTATGCCGGTCGTTCCCAGGCAAGGGGCGATGCGGCTACTATGATTTTCTCATGTTCGAGCGGCGCACTCAGGACGACCCGGAATGGGTTGCCGTAACCACTCACAAGTAGCCCGGAAAGACGCGTGATTCCAACACGCTAAATAAAATATCTCATTGGCAAAATAAAAGAATTTAAGTAAGTTTTTAACCATGCGTTAGCAGAGTGAAGGCGTGAAGCGCCCGAAAATGGCGCGCGGCGCGGCCGCCGAGGTCAGCGCGATCCTGGCCTGCCGGCCGCCGTACGATGAGGACGAGGGAGACATCAGGCCATGAGCCTCACGACGCGTGCCATGACCGCGTTCACCGTGCTTTCGCTCGCGGCCATCCCCGTGGCCGCACTGACCATCAACACCGGCTCGTCGGAGAAGGCCGCCATCGGCGGGAACGCGCCAGCGGTGGACGCTCAAGATACGACGTCTGCCGGACACTCACGCCTCGTGCCGCAGAACGCAACGATCGATCCTGATGCCATGGAGGTCGTAACGGGAGCCGTATCGGCACCGCGTCGCCTCGTGCCGCAAAACCCTGCGAACGAGCCTCCGGGTGGTGCCGCGGTGGCGGAAGCCGAGCCAGCCGCTGCTGAAGAAGCGGCGCCCATTCCCGTCAGCACGCACCAACGCCCGAAGCGGCGCAAAGCCAAGACCAAGGTAAAGCAAGGTGGCGCCCCCGGGAGCCTGGAACTCCTCTTTCAGGGCCCTCCCCAAAAGTAATCGCAAAGACTGCAGGCCCGCGGGCATCGGCCTCGGAGCCTTGCACCCGCGCGAGAACCGCTCTGCGATACGAACGATCAGCGTGACAGACGGATCACCGCCGAGCCTTTGCTGCTGGTCAGCCGCACGACTTGGCTGCGCCCTCGGACAGAGATCTGGATCCTGCCCGACGTATCGTATTCCGGATTGTAGAACGTGCCGTGATAGCTGCTTCCGCGGCCGCGAATAAACGCCGTCTGCGAGACGGTTCCGGACTGCGTGGCGCAGGTCGCGCTCACGTCGTAGGCACGCGCACCGCTTGGCTTGAAGGTGGCGCGGCAACGCGCCTGCTCGGTCGCCCCGGAGGTAAACCGCACGGTGCCGCCGCCCTTCCAAGCCCCTGCGAGATCGGTGTCGGCGCGCGCCGGCGTCGCGGCAGACGCGGCGGCAAGCAGCATCGCAGCCGATGCTGCTGAGAAAATCATGCTGATGAGCCCGGCTTTCTGCATGGACGTCCCCTATTCTTCGCGATGGACCGGGGCGATGAGAACCCGCTCCGGCTTGCTTGTCACGGAAGTATACGCCTGAGCCGCTCCCACGGATCCTACGGACCGATCCAGCCGAACTATTTTCGAGGTTTTGCACGCCGTGCTTCGGCGAGCGCATCGGGAAGTGCGCTGTCGAGCACCGCGAGATCCTCGTCGCGCCCGCACGAGATCCGGATGCACCGGTCGAGCGGCGCCACCGCGGACTTCCGCACGAAGAGATCCCGCGCAAGAAGCGCCTCCAGAACGGCGCACGCGAAGTCTCCGTTGCCGCCGCAATCGAGCGTGACGAAATTGGCAGCCGATGGGAGCGGAGCGAGGCCGTTGCGTCTGCCAATGCAGGCAATCCTTTCGCGCGCGCGGGCGATCCTCGCCACGGCTTCCAAGAGATACGGTTGATCATTGAGCGCCGCCAGCGCTCCGGCTTGGCCAACACGGTTGATCCCGTAATGGTTCCGCACCTTGTCGAAGACCGCGATCAGGTCGCGATCGCCGATCGCATAGCCGATCCGCGCCCCCGCGAGCCCGTACGCCTTGGAAAAAGTCCTGAGGCGCAGCACCTGGGGATTGGAAACATCAATCGGCGGGGCGGTCCCGGCAGGAGCCGTATCGCAGTAGGCCTCGTCGAGCAGCAGGAGCACGCCCTCGGGCAGTCCTTCGATCAGGCAGGCGATCTCTTCCGCCGGCCACCACGAGCCCATCGGGTTATCGGGATTGGAGACATAAAGTACCGCCGCGCGGGAGCGGCGCGCCGCATCGCGCAAGGCTTCAAGGTCTTCCCGGTCGTCGCGGTAGGGAACCTTGATCAAGGCTCCGCCATGCGCCGCCACGTGGAAGTTGAACGTAGGGTAGGCTCCATCCGAGGTGACGACGGCCGCACCCGGCTCGACCGTGATCTTGACCGCCAGCCCGAGCAGCCCGTCGATGCCCTCGCCGATCACCACGTTGTCGGGATCCACGCCATGATGACGTGCCAGCGCTTCCCTCAGGTCGTGGCTTTCGGGATCGGAATACTTCCAGCTCTCAGCCACCGCCTCTTGCATGGCGGCAATTGCTGCCGGACTGGGGCCGAACAGGCTCTCGTTGGCGCCGAGCCGCGCCACGAACGGACGTCCCCGCGCGCGCTCCTGCGCTTCAGGACCGACGAACGGCACCAGCTTCGGAAGGTCTCGCACGATGCGCGTGAGTGGCGGCCGTTCCATACGTTCGCCTTCCGGCTCAGATGAGACAGAGTTCGATCAGCGCGCGGCGCATATCCGCAGGCATCGCCGCAAGATCGGCATCGTCACTGCCACCCCCAAGATCTGCGGGCGCATCGTCTCCTGGAAGATAACGCCAGCCCTGGAACGCGCGGCGCGGCGCAGGCCGGACCGGCACCAGCTCGGGATCGAGCAGAATCAGGCAGCATGGGCTGCCGTCCGCCTTCGTTCCCTCTTCGAAGCCGACGAGCCGCTGGCGAACCTGAATGATGCCCTTGATCACCCAGTAGAGCGATCCACCCTCCAAGAGCTCCGCCTGCCGCCTCGGCGTCTGCAGCGTTGCATGAAAAAGGCGAGGTGCTTCGCCACGTGCCCTCTGCTCGCGAAGACGCTCCGCCTGCCATGCGGCGAGATCCTCGATCGAGGTCGCGCCAACACAGAGCTTGAGAATATGGAGCGTCACACCGCGAGGCCTCACTGATCGGCGCAGAAACCAGTGTATTGGCCGAACATGGGGCTGCCGAGAACTGCCCCGTGCCGCGAATGCACGGCGGGATAGCGGCCCGTCGTGGCATCCTTGTCATACACGGTGGTGAGATTGAGGAAGCCTTCGTTGACCACCTCAAGATAATGATTGGCGTTGATCGCCCGCACGACGCTGAGCTTGCCGGGCTTTGCATCCGGCGCGGCCTTGAGCGTCGCCGTCTGCTGCTCGAGATCGATATCGTCGATATCAAACGACAGCGGCGTTGATGCTTTCGAATGGAACACGCCGCTCTCGAAGCTCTGCGACGCGCCATCGGCGAACGAGCAGCGAAGTGCCTTTGGCCCCTCCTCCGCGCGAGCCGGCGCGCCCGGCAGCCCGAGACAGGCGAGCGCCGCGAATAGGGAGGCCACACGAGCCCCGTGCCGAGCGCAACTGACGAACGAGCCAAGGATCATATGAGCCTCATCGCAGCAAGGGCGGCCGCCGCCTGAGCCGGCAACCGGGCCGTATTGAGAGCGAGGCGTAGCCTGCGGGGCAGACCCCGGTCAACCATGGTCCGCCGAGCATGCACACGGAAAAAGTGGAAGGTCATGGTGACTAAGTCAGTCGGCGGAACCATGCGAGCCCGAAGCGCCAGGCAAGCAGCACCAGCAAACACAAAGCAGGAGCCGTTCACCAATTCCGCTGGAAAAGCGGTTCGAGCCATTCCCGCGCCCCGTTTTTGACCGAAAGCGCGGCGGAAATGTCGCCCCAACGCCCCTGAGCTTTTCTACAATGCGCCGGGTTGGAGAGAATCGACCACCTATGACGACCCCGGCCAGAGCATGGATACCGGCGACCCTCGCAGCCTTGCTGCTGGGCGCGTGCGCTTCGCAGACGGACGGCATCCAGCTTCCCACCGCGTCCATCACGCCGCCTTCGCCGGCTGTCCCTGCCGAGACGGTCACCCGTTTGCCGTCACGCGGCGGCTATCAGCTGACGGCGGAGGAACTGGATCTCGACTGCCGCAAGCTCACCGGGCGGATGGCCGTGCGCATCGTGCAGATTCGCGATTTCCAGAGCCGGGTCCTGACGACCAGCCTGTCGCGCGGCCTGCAATCGGCGGCTCGGCCCGCATTCGGCGGCTCGGGCGAAGGCAGCGATCCTGAAGGCCGCTACGCCCGCGACCGCGCCATGCTCGAAGCCTACAACCAGCGCCTCGCTGACCAGAACTGCGCCAACTTCGACCTCGACGCCGAACTGGCCCCCGGAGCTACGGATCCACCCCGCACACGGCCGCTGCGGCGCTCGTGAGCCCGCTGGTGTCCGCTCAGGGCCCCGGCAGAAGCTCGTCAATGCGGCCGAGCGCGCGGTACGCGAGGAGGCCCAACCACTCGTTGGCACCGACATCGAGGCGCATCAGGCCTTGGGGAATGCGCCCGAAGAAACGCGTCGCGTCCTCGGGGCCGCGCGTGCGGTAGTCGACGGGATAGGCGATCACCTCGAAGCCCGCCTTGCGGAAGAGGCCCATGGCGCGCGGCATGTGGTAGGCGCTCGTCACCAGGTACCAGCGTTCGCCGGCAGCCGGCTTGACGAGATCACGCGCAAAGGCGGCGTTCTCGTAGGTGTTGCGCGACCGGCCTTCGAGCACGAGCCTTTCCCGCGCTACGCCGGCCTCCTCGAGAAACTCCGCGACAGGTGACGTCGCGTCCTCATTATGCGCCAGCAGGCTGCCGACACCGCCTGTGAAAACCACCTTCGCTTCCGGATGGCGCAGAGCGAGCCTCAGGCCTTCCGTGACCCGCTCGGCCGCCTCGTTGAGGCCGAGCCCGCCGCGGCCGGACGATACCCAGCCATCCTCGAACCCCCCAAGCAGGATGATGCCGTCGACGCGCTCGGCGGCGGTCGGCCGCGCAACTGAGGAAAACCGCTCCTCAAGCGGGATGACGAGCAGGTTGCCGGCTGGAGTCAGGCCGCCAACGATCAGCGCCAGCACACCGCCCCACGCGACGCTCCGGCCGATCCGGCTCGCCCTCCCCTTTCGCGTCATCCATAATCCAATGAGGATGCAGAGAACGGCGATGGTGGAAGGCTGCGCCAGGAGCGCCATGATTTTCGCGATCGTGAACGGCATTGGTCTCGAACGCTAATAGCAATGAGGGCGGGCCCGGATAGCGCACCCTGTAATTCCGAGAGCGCGCATGCCGGGGAGCCCAGCAGGGCTTACGGACAGGCGGTCTTACGCATGAACGACTTGTCGGCATAGCCTTCGAGCGAGCCCATGCGCACCGCGCACCAGAAGCCACGCGGCGTGCAGAGGAGCTTGCGTTTCTCGAGCACCTCGCCCCGCTTCGCAACACCGATGACGTCCGATGTGCTGTAGGGCCGCGCACGGATATTGAGATGCGAGGATGTCACCTTGAAGCAGCCGTAGGTCGCTGCCTGTGCCTCTGTCGAAAGCCCGCTGGAAAAACCCGCCCCCGCTGCGAGCAGGGCGGCGGAAAGCACGAATATGGATTTGCGCTTCATGGATATACCTTTTTCATCATGCGGGCTTTGCGTAGACAAAAGCGGATGAACCGGATGTGAACTCCCACCGATCCGCCCGGAGAATAATACCGATAACGGATAAAAGTTGGGCCGCGCGCGTGAATTTGCACGCGCTCCCCCAGGCGAGTAACAAGGAAGGCATGCACACCCAAACGCTTGAAGCCGATGCGATGACGCGCCTCCCCGACACCGCCGCTCCGCCGACAAACGCGCCCTGGCCGCCGATCCTGCTGGCCGCACTCATTGCGGCCGCCGTCGCGCTCGGCTTTGCCTGGCCCCTTTCCTGGCCGGGCCAGGACGACGTGATGGGCCACATCGCCGGGCTCGCGCTCGGGCTGGCCGGGCTCGGCCTCTTCATCTGGGCGGCAGTGACCCTGCGCCGGCACGGCACCACGATCCTGCCCGATAAGGCCGCGAGTGTGCTCGTTACCGATGGCCCCTATCGCACCCGGCGCAATCCGATCTATATCGCGCACGTTCTCATGCTGCTCGGCGTAGCGGAGCTGACGCACAACGTCTGGTTCGTGGCTGCAGCGCTTGCCTATGTCCCGCTCGTCACCTGGCTCGCCGTGCTTCCCGAGGAGCGCCATCTCGAAGCGCGCTTCGGAGACACTTGGCGCGAGTATAAGGCGCGGACGCGGCGATGGGTCTGAGAATGCACGCGGTCTTGCGGGCCGTTTTGGCCCTGTCGGCCACGGCCCGGCGCTCGGAGATGCAGCAGGAGGCACCCCTGTGAGCATCGACTATGGCGAGAAAGAGCGTCAGTTCCTCGCCACGCTCAAGGCCGATACCGGCCGCTCGCTCGACGAGTGGATGGCAGCCATCGGCGCGGCGGGACTGACGCACCGCAACGACATCATCGACTGGCTGCGCCGCGAGGGCTTCATGTTCTCGAAAGCGTCCTGGATCGAGCGCATCCATAACAACGGCGGCCGGCCGATCTACGGCGACGCAGGAGCCGGGCGCACGCAGCGCCCTCGCCGCAGGCCGGCATTGAGCCCATCGGCGAGCCCCGCCTCAGCCGCCCCAACCGATGTTGCGGGAGTGCCGAGCGAACCCATTGCCGCCGCGCCGGCGCCACAGCCTGCACCGCCTCCCGCCGCGCAAAGGCAGGATGACGGCGCAGCTCTCGATGCATTGCTTCAGCGCGCCAAGGCCTTCCGCCCCCTCGCCGTCTTCCTGATCGCCGAGATCCGGAAGGCCCTGCCGGATGTGATGGCGATCCCCCGCCACGGGCACGTCCTGTTCCGCCATGGGAACAAGGACGCCGCCGTCCTCGCAATCAGCGGGCGGGACCTTCGCCTCGGCCTCGCGCTCCAGCGTCTGCCGGCCGGCGTAACGTTCGAGACACCGCGCTTTCCCGCCGCCCGCGGCGCGCCGCCCATGAGCCATATGATCGTGCTGACGGATGTTCGCCAGATCACGCCCGCACTGCTCGGCGCCGTGGCACAGGCCGCGACAGACATCTGAAGCAATCCGATGAGCATGGAACCGCGGCCCCGCCTTCGGGCTTTCCTCTGGCGGGTGTTCGTCTGCGAAAGCAGCGATCCGGATCGGCCTCGCCTGAACGCCCACAGCACGACTCCAGCGTCCTAGCAACAACATCGATTTGCCTGAATTGCGCCGCTTCATGAAAGGTCACAGGAGGCCCGAATGACGATGCCCGTCCACTCTGGCGCATGGATGGCGAGCGCGGCGTTCGCTGCCGCCTGCGCCGTGCTGGCCGCCTCCGCTTATGCGGCGAGCGGCCCGGCAACGGACGGCATCGCCGAATTCCTCCGTACGGAAACAGCCCCAATCCGCACGGCGGACGCAAGCGGGGTTCCGCGCGATCCCGATCCCCGCGAGGGCGATCCGACCTACGAGCAAGGCCGCGCCCTGATGCGCGCCATCGACGGCATTCTGAAGGACGTGGCCGAGCAGCGCGCGGACGCGAGGAAGCTTCCGGCCCGCAGCGATTTCCTGGTCACTCCTCTCTGGACCGAAACCCGCGAGGACCGGGAAGTCCGCATCCGCAAGCTCCTCGACGCCACGCTCGGCATCGTCACCGAGGCGCCGGTGGTCGAAGTCCAGAAGCGGATCGAGCGCCACCGCGCCAACATTCGCGACCTCGAGGCCGGCATCGTCGCGCTCAAAGAGAAGCAGCTCACGGCGCCGGAGGACGGCGTGTTGCCCGGCGTGCTGACCGATACCGTGGACAGCCTCGGCACAAAGATCGCCGAGCATGAAACCCGCATCGCTGCGAACCGGACCGGGATCGAGGCGGCCAAGGGAGAGATCGCGGACGCGCTCGCCAAGGCCGGCGTCGAGCTTGCACCCGATCAGCTCGAGCTTTTGCTCGATGGCGTTCTGTCGGGTGATCTCGTGCGCCTCGTCGCGACGTTCCACGCCGCCAAGCTCATCGACGGCCAGCTCGCCAAGCTGATGACCGTGACCGCGGACAATCCCGGCGCCGCGCGCAAGTATTTCGCCATGCACGCGGCGTTGTTCGCACTCCTCGTGCATGCGCAGGATTCGACGCTGTACAAGATCGACACGCAGTACATGCCGAAGCTCGACGCGATCCTGTCGGATCTCGCAGCCGCCAAGTCACGGACGCACGAATTGATGCGCGCCGAGAACCGCCCCGACCAGCAGCGTACGCTCGAAGCCAACCGCGAGAGCCAGAAGCTCGCCGAGGAGGCGGCGCGGGGCTATCGCCGCTATCTCGCCCAGCAGCGCGCGCAGATCGCCGCCGCCCGCGACCGCGCGATGCACGATCTCCGCATCGCCGACAATACGTTCGAGACCGTCGAGGCAAGCCTCGCGCTTCGCCACCTGATGCGGGAAAGCTCCGCCTCGTTCGAGGCCATCCAGAAGCTCGAGGCCCCGACCTTCGAGCAGATCTTCAAGAACGAGGAGCTGAGGCGCGAGTTCGAAAACTTGACGCGGCGGCTCGATGCGCCCACGAGCTGACGCCTGATCTTTTGCTCTCCGTCCGCCAGATGGAGATGCGCGCCGCGTCAGCGCAGCGGACCAGCCGAGAGCAGGCCGCCGCGCATCCAGAGATTGTTCACGCCGCGCTCCAGAGCCAGCGGGGATTTGAGACCTACGGTGCGCTCGAACACCTCGCCATAGTTCCCCACCTGCTTGACGAGCTGATAGCTCCAGTCCGGCGCGAG